>JGI25930J51415_1000091_pt1 | contig 16785 bp, 15 predicted proteins | sample LauGreFa1BDMLBDN_2_FD_51415 | JGI IMG/M metagenome (IMG submission 51415) | reverse complement strand
TGATGTATTTTCTTTATATTTATTTTTAAGGATTGTATGAATAAATTTTTACCTGCTATTGCACGTGTATTTATTGCACAAATTTTTCTTGTATCCATTCTCATTTCACTTAACGGCATTATGAATACACCGGATGGTTATATCGCTTACCAAAACGGATTGATGAGTCATGGTCTTCCAGGTATTTTTGCACCGATCTCAGTCATTGTGCAACTTTTAGGTGGTTTAGCTCTTTTTGTGGGCTTTAAAACAAGAGTAACTGCGTTAGTATTAACTATTTATACACTCATTAATGCATTATCTTATTTATATACATTCACCATTTTGCCTGCTCCTGTTTATCTCATACCGCTTCAACAAGCGCTTCAGTATTTAGCNATTACAGGTGGCTTGATTGTTTTAATGCAAAATCCTGTCACCACATTTGCNCTTGATAATGTAAGTAAAACAAAAAAGCGCAAATAAGATTCACTGAAATTTAAAAAAAGCAGCCATCAAGGCTGCTTTTTTTATATTGATCTATGTCACATATTGCTATCAACCATGGTTATCATTAAAATAATTTAAGTATGCTCAATATTTTTGAGTGCGTTAGAATAGAAATCAAGCTTTACTAAATATAAGGAACTATTATGGCAACAGCATCCACAAAATATACAAAGACCGCGATTATTCTTCATTGGCTCATTGGTTTTGGCATTATCTTTATGTTTTTATTTGGCTGGTATATGGAGGACTTACCGAAAGANGCTCCTAAAGCTATGAGTTTTGATTTATTTGATTTAGGCATTTATACATGGCAATTGAGCGCAGAAGTTTCTCCTCGCACCTTTTACTTTAATCTTCATAAATCACTCGGTATCACAATCTTAGGTTTGATTGCATTTAGAGTTTTTTGGAGACTGACACATCCAGCACCAGCCCTTATTAAAACGATGAAGGCTTGGGAGAAAAAATTAGCGAATGCTACCCATCATGCTCTATACCTTATTATGGTTTTAGTTCCTCTATCTGGTGCAGCGATGGCACTCTATAGTAAATATGGCATTAAGTGGTTTGGTATCCCATTAGCTGAGGGTTTAGGAGATGATGCTATGAGAGATATCTTTAAAAATGCGCATGAAATTATTGGCATTATTCTTCTTGTCTTATTGGGACTTCATATCCTTGCTGTCCTGAAACATACATTTGTGAATAAGGATGGCACTTTAAAACGTATGACTTTTAAATAAATTATTGGTATCTTAAAGCTTCGATTGGATGAAGCTTGGCAGCCTTACTTGCTGGATAATAACCAAAGAAGACACCCACACTCGCTGCCACCGAAAAAGCTAATACAATGGATTGCATTGAAATTAAAATTTCGGCGCCTACCATCTTTTTTACAAGAAGTGCGCCGCCTAATCCAAGCGCGACACCAATCACACAACCTACGATAGAAATCACGCAAGCCTCCAAAAGAAATTGAAGTAGGATATCTTTTTCACGTGCACCTATCGCCATACGAATGCCGATTTCACGTGTGCGCTCAGTGACCGATACCAGCATGATATTCATGATACCGATGCCACCTACAAGAAGGGAAATAGACGCAATCGCACCTAACAACATTGACATCGTTTTTGCCGTGTCACTTGCAGTTTTGGCCATCGCTGTTAAATTTCTCACTGAAAAATCACTTTCTGCATTTTCACGAATATTATGTCGCTGACGAATCAAATCGTTAATCGCATCTTCAGCAACCCCCATATATTTTTCTGATTTAGCTTGCGCCATGATCATACGGACACTTCCTGGAATTTGATTACCAAATAATTTTCTCTGCGCTGTTGTGATAGGTACGATAATGGTATCGTCCTGATCTCGGCCATCGAAGCTTTGCCCTTTACTTTCTAAAACACCCAAAATTGTAAATGGGCTTTTTTTAATACGAATCGTTTTACCAATAGGATCTATATCATCACCAAATAAATTTTCAGCAACTGTTTTTCCAATAAGGGCCACTCGATTTGCAGAGCGGATATCAGCATCTGAAAATAATTCGCCGCTATCGACGTTCCATCCTCGAATAGAAAAATAGGTGGGGGAAGTGCCAATAATTGATGTATTCCAATTGTTACCTGAAAAAATGATTTGCGCGTTGCCAGTACTTATCGGAGCAATAGCTGCAATATCTTCCAAATCCCCAACCGCATTCGCATCATTGATATTGAGCGCTGAAGAATTACCTGAACCACTTCTCGAACCTGAGGTGCTAGAAGAGCCTGACAATCACAAATAGATTGCTACCCATCGAATCAATAGATCGTTTATAGATTGTTGGGCACCCTCACCTATAGCCATCATCAATATCACAGCACCTACACCAATCACCATGCCTAACATCGTTAAAAATGTACGAAGGCGGTTTGCGCTCATAGCGTGCCAAGCTTCACTTAACATAGAAAAAAACATTTAAGCTTCTGCCTTTTCTTTGTTGCGAGAATCTTCTACAATTTTTCCATCTAAGAAACGTACTTGTCGACTCGCATGTTCTGCAATATCATTTTCGTGCGTGACAATAATGATGGTGTTTCCAATTTGATTAAGCTCATCAAATATTTTCATAATTTCATCGCTCGTTTTACTATCTAAATTACCTGTTGGTTCATCGGCTAAAATGATACGTGGTTGATTAACAAGAGCTCTTGCAATAGCAACTCGCTGCTGCTGTCCTCCTGAAATTTGACTGGGCTTAGAATTGAAATAATTACCGAGCCCCATTCTTTCTAAAATATTTTTTGCTATCTTATTTCTTAATTCTTTTTGATCTTCAGCATACACTAAGGGTAATGATACATTTTCAACCAGGGTTGATCGCGCAAGTAAATTAAAGCCCTGAAAAACAAAACCAATAGTTTTGTTACGAAGCTTTGCTANCTCATTACTACTTAAAGATTTAACAGAATGTCCATCGAGAATATATTCTCCNTTTGTTGGCCGATCTAGACAGCCTAAGATATTCATGAAAGTCGATTTACCAGAACCTGAAGGACCCATGATAGCGACATAGTCTCCGTCATCAATAGTCAGATTCACATCTTTGAGAACAGGAAAAACACCTGCAGCAGTATTGTAATCTTTGTAAAGACCCTGAATCTCAATGACTTTTTTTGTCATAGGTTAAAAGACTCGTGGCGGACGATTAGGGCCTTGTGCATTTGAGCCAGCTGGTTTTTGATCTGTTGCCATGTCAGCTGTAATCACAAATTCATTAGGCTTAATATCTGAAGTCACAATCTCAGTATATTTGCCATTGGTAATACTTGTCTTAACTCTAATCATTTCAGGCTTGTTGTTTCTTAAGACATAAACTTTGCCAGAACCTAAACCATCGCTCTTTGTTTTAGCTTTATTGTCATCTGATTTTTTATCTTTCTTCATGGCTAATTTCATTTCTTCATTTTTAGGGCGATAACGTAAAGCCGCGTTAGGCACTAATAAAACATTATTATGTTTTGCGAAATTAATATTCACATACGCAGTCATGCCAGGCAATAAGAGTTGTTCTGGATTGTCCACTGAAACCACGACGTTATAGGTCACGACATTCGCTGTATTCGTTGGATTGAGTCTAATTTGCTTCACCACACCCTCAAAATTTTGATTTGGAAATGCATCTACATTAAATTTAGCTGTTTGACCTACCAGAATGCGACCAATATCTGCTTCTGCAAAACTTGTATCGATTTGCATCTTGGATAAGTCTTGCGCAACTTTAAATAGGGTCGGTGTTTGTAAACTTGCTGCCACTGTTTGACCCACATCCACCTCGCGATCTACGACAACGCCTGAAACAGGTGACTTAATAATCGAATAACCAAGATTCGTTTGATCACGTTTGAGTTGTGCTTTTGTCGTACTTAATNGNGCTTNGGCAGATTTTANAGCTTGAATCGACTGATCGAGCTCTTGTTTAGATACATATTCTTGTTGAAATAAGTTTTGCATTCTTGCTTCATTCGCTTTAGCTAATTCCACTGAGGCTTCATTNTTTTTTACATTACCCATAGATTGTGCAATTTGTGCTTTAAATAATTCATCTTCAAGCTCTAAAAGAATTTGGCCTTTTTTTACTTGATCGTTATAGTCTGCGTAGATTTTTTTAACGCGACCTGAAACTTGGGTACCNACATTCACAAGCGTCACAGGTTTGATCGTGCCATTGGCTGTNACNTTTTGTTCAATGTCTCCCATTGTGACCGGCTGGAGTCGGAATAAATCTTCGGGTTTCTTTTTATTCGATAGCTGATAAACATAATAAGCACCAAATAGAAAAGCTAAAATTAAAGCAATATTAATTAAATGGGTAGTTAACTTTTTCATATATTTTATTGTCTTTTCTTTTCGGGCAATTTTTGAATCATTGCATTATCAAGGACGCCTATCGATTGAGCAAGAGTTGTTCTTGCAATATTCCAATTTAAAATCGATTGTATTTTTTGTTGTTTTGCATTGGCTAAAGCGCTTTGTGCATTGAGCGTATCAATTATATTTCCAACACCTTCTTTGTATCGGCCTAATGATACACGCGAAGATTCTTCAGCACTTAAAAGTAAAACATTAGATGCAGTAATCGATTCATTTGCTGTCTTTAAATTTTGATATGCCGTCCATACATCAAGGGATACCTGAAGTTTTAGCTGATCTCTTCTTGAAGCATTTAATTCTGCAGTAGCTTCAGCTGAACGAATAAGATAAGTAGGTTTGTAACCCTCAAAAAGAGGAATACTTAAAAAAATGCCAAGTTGTGAAGTATTTTGAGAGGTTTGCCCTAGTAAATTTTCATCGTATTGATTGGAAGCATCAATCCTAACTTTAGGTTTAGCATCGGCTTTTAAAGCCTCAATTTTAGCTAATGAAGATTTTAATTGCGCTTCGCTAGCCATAAGGTCTGGTCTTTGGAGCCTCGCTTGCTCAATGAGAGCATCAATATCTTGATCAATTAATTCAGGAATATCATCAAGCTTGCTGTCAGCTATTTGAAAATTAATATTTGCAGGCGCACCCATGATATTGGCAAGGTTTCCATAAGCCACTTTCAATGTGCCTTCGTTTCTAAGTTTAGTCAGTGTGGCATTAGCAAATGAGGTTTGCGCTTGAAGTTTATCTGCAGGCGTTGCAACACCTGCAATATACTTAGCCTCTGCTGATTTAAAACTTTCTTGAAAGGCGCTCAGTCTCAATCGAGGCATTGAGAATTGCTCGACTTGCATGGACTTGATAAAACGCATTCACTGAAGCTAATAGGACAGTTTGGACTGTTGCATTTTGAGTAGCGCTTGCTGCTCTTAAAAGCTGATTTGCACTTTCAAAATTAGCATCGCGACTGCCGAAATCATATAAAAGATAAGATGCAACAATTCTGTTTGTAGCATTCGAGTAGTTCATTGTCCTATTTTTATTTTCTGTTACGGATAACGTATCTGTCACTGATGGAAAGAAAAGTGATCGCGCTACGCCAACTTGTGCTGCTTGAACTTTAGCGTTTGCATAAACTTCCCTTGTTTGAGGGTTATGACAAAGTGCGGCTTCGGTGACTTCAACCAAGGATAAAGGTTTGTCATAGGCCTTCTGAATGCATGGGTCACCTCCTGACGGATCGATATAACCATCTGGGATAAGTTGAATATTTCCTTCTTTTAAATCCTTGTCTGAATACCATATTGATTCAAGCGCGTGAGCTGGAATAAGGGCTCCTAATAAAGAAAAGGTAAGAAAAAAACGAGGAAAATTCAAATGTTAAAATCTTTTTAAAAAAAGCTTGTTAAGTGCTTCATATGGACAAAATCTTAGCATGAGAGTGTGACAAATAGACTAGACTCAAGCCTATTTAATTCAAAAATAAGGTGTAATTACTTGGCTAGACTTAAATAACGGTCTGGAGATATTAAGTCGACAAGATAAAAAGGGCAATTTTTTTATGCCTATTTTGAGCTCAAAATTTAATTCTGATTCGTTGTTATAAGCCTTAATTTTTTAGGGATTAAAAACCTCGAGAATCAGTGTTAAAATCAATCAATCCTAGTATAATTTTTTGTAACATGTTGAAAAATCTAAAAAAAATCCTATATATTGCTTTAATTAATTTAAGTCTAAGCATTTCAGTAATTGCATCACCCAACTTTACTTTGCAGGACTTAATAGATATTGCAAAAAGGGAAAATCCTATTTTAGATGTTCTTAAAGCTAAAGAGGACGCAGCCAGATCAAGTGTTGTGACTGCTGAATCTTATCTTAATCCAGAAATTGAGCTTGGCACAGGGCCCTCTCGTTTTAGAACGCCGAATTCTACCGCAAATCAACGAAGAAATTATGGGGTGAATATATCCCAACCTCTTGAGTTTCCAAACGTTCGTGGTGCAAAAAAAGCGGTTGCCGAATCCAGAGTCAATTACGCTTCATCTGTTACCGAGGCCACAATGATTAATTTGTCGTTACAAATTAAAAAGGCTTTCTATGATGTACTTCAAAACGAAGCTGTCTTAAAAATTGCCGAGGGTGATCGTGATGCATTAAAAAATATCCGCGAAAAGGTTGCTCTCCGAGTCGAGGTTGGCGAAGCACCGAGATATGAATTAATTAAAGCAGATACAGAATTGGTTGCAGCACAAAGAGATGCGGATGCCGCGTTATTAAGAATCTCTGAGAGTAAATTTTATCTCAGGGGTTTGGTCAGTAAATCACTTACTGATTCATTTAGTTTAGTAGGCTCACTTCCTCCGAGTGATATTAATCTTAACGCTGATTTATTAAAAAATGAAATTACTAAAAGTCCAAAATTAAAACAAATCAAAGCCTCAGCAGATATTGCAGAAAATCGATTGCGATTAGAAGAGAAACTTATNAATCCAGGATTAACGCTTAATGCTGGNGTNGATCAAGATCCNGATATTACNAGCTANCGTTTTGGCNTAAGCATNCCNATTCCTATTTGGAATCAAAGACAAGGACAAATAGGCGAGGCGGCGGCTGGATATAGAGAACTACAAGCGCAATATACAGACCAGGAATTGGCTCTAAAGCGAGACATTGAGTCTGCTTTTCAGCGCTACCTCATTGCTCAACAGCAGGTTAAAACTTTTGAGTCAGGCCTTCTGAGTCAAGCAGAATCAGTCTTAAAAGTAGCTGAGGCAGCTTATCGCTATGGGGAGCGAGGTATTCTCGAATACTTAGATGCACAAAGAACTTTTCGTTTAGTTCGCAAAGACTATCTAGCATCAAAATATGATTACATTGTAGCTATTTTAGAAATTGAACAACTATTAGGTATGGATATCCTGGAGAATAAAATTTAAATGAAAAAACTTGTTAGCCAATTATTTTTAATTTTCGTGAGTACATTATTGCTTTCGGCTTGTTCGAAATCAGAGAACGTGAGTGAGCAAAAAAAATTAGATCCCTTAGAGATTATGATTACTCCAGAAATCCAAAAACAAACTAAAAATGAAGTAGTCAAGTATCAAGATGTCGGGGAAACACTAATGATTCCGGGTCGCCTTGAAACACAAAATCGAAAGCTTGTAAAAATTGGCTCCCCTATAACAGGAAGAGTGAGCGATCTTTATGTCAGCCTTGGCGATGTTGTAAAAAAAGGCCAGGTGCTTGCAAAAGTAAACAGTATCGAACTGACTCAAACACAACTGACCCTTATTAAATCAACGCAGCTCATTGGACTAAAAACCAAAGCAGTTGAGCGAGCTAAACTTCTATTCGAAGCAGATGTCATTAGTAAAGCTGAAATGCTACGCATTGAAAATGAGCTTGATGCAGTTAAAGCAGATTATAGGGCGAGTCGCGATCAGCTTATGGTGTTGGGTATGAATGAAAAGACGCTAGAAAAATTAGAATCTTCAGGTCAAATCAATTCATATGGTGACGTGATTAGTCGATCTGATGGCATTATTATCTCTCGCGCAATTAATTTAGGTCAAATTGTTAATCCTCAGGATAATTTATTCCATGTAGCTGATCTTNCAAANNTATGGGCCGTTGCTAACATTCCTGAGCAGCAAGCTTCTTTTATTCAAAAAGATGAAATCGTGACCATTGAAATTCCTGCGCTAGAAAATAAAAAAATTGAAGCAAAAATTATATTTGAGGGAAGTATTGTTGATCCAGAAACTCGTACTGTTTTGGTTCGGACTGAAATAGACAATCAAAGTTTATCTTTGAAGCCCGATATGCTCACTTCAATGTATATTCAAGCAAAGAAAGTTTCAAGGCTTGCTGTTCCAACTGCAGCTATTGTAAGAGAAAATGATCGAAATTATGTGTTTATTCAAAACAGTCCAAAAACTTATAGATTGCGAGAAGTTCAATTAGGGCATAAAGATGGAAATCTCATCACCATACTAAGCGGCTTAGCTGAAGGTGAAACCATTATTTCAGATGGCGCTTTTCATCTGAATAGTGAACGCAAGAAAAAAGAGCTTGAATAGTTATGATTGAAAAAATTGTCAGGGGATCTCTCCAGCAAAGACTCGTAGTTTTAGTCTTTGCATTTGCGCTGCTTGTCGCAGGATTTTTTGGTGTCAAAAAATTATCTGTAGACGCGTTTCCTGACGTCACAAATATTCAGGTGCAAATTGCAACACCAGCACCTGGAAAATCACCGGAAGAAGTCGAACGATTTATAACAATTCCTATTGAAATAGCAATGACCGGCTTGCCAGGCGTGACCGACATGCGCTCACTCAACAAAAATTCACTTTCGATTATCACGTTAGTTTTCAATGACAATACAAACGTCTACTTTGCAAGACAGCTGGTCATGGAAAGATTAATGGAGGTGATGGAAAAAATGCCTGATGGCATTGTGCCTGTCTTAGGTCCTGTATCTACTGGCTTAGGTGAAATATTTCAATACACCCTGGATAAGCCAGGTGATGAAAACAAAGAAATATCTCAAGAAGAGCTTACAGAGAGACGGACTATTCAGGACTGGGTAGTGCGACCTATGTTGAGAAGTGTCCCCGGGGTTGCTGAAATTAATTCATTTGGTGGTTTCATTAAACAATATCAGGCGCTAGTAGATCCTGATCGTTTAAATCATTATGGAATAAAACTACATGACGTTTATGTGGCGTTAGCCAAAAACAATGCCAATAGTGGTGCAGGGGTTCTTCCTCAGTTTGATGAACAGTTTCTAATTCGCGGTGTAGGCCTTATTCAAAATTTAGATGATATTCGTTCTATTGTTTTAAAGGAGCGCAATGGTGTACCTGTCTTCATGAAGGATGTCGCGGAAGTCAAATTAGGTCATGAAGTGCGTGTAGGTTCTTTAGTTAAAAATGGTGACACCGAAGCAGTCGGAGCTATCGTTATGATGATTAGGGGTGGTAATGCGAAAGAAGTTGTGANACGTATCAAAACTAAAGTCGATGAAATTAATGAAAAAAAATTGCTTCCTGGTGGCCTTCAAATCAAATCGTTCTATGATCGAAGTAAGCTTGTTGATTCTGCATTATTTACTGTGGTTAAAGTGCTCATTGAGGGTGTGATCCTCGTTATTGCAATTCTATTTTTATTCTTAGGTGATGTGAGATCAAGTTTAATTGTGGTCATGACTTTACTTTTAACGCCACTTATCACATTTATTGCGATGAATTATTTAGGTATCTCAGCAAACCTCATGTCGCTCGGGGGTCTCACGATTGCAATCGGTCTCATGGTGGATGGCTCAGTGGTGGTGGTAGAAAATACATTCCATCGGCTGGGGCATGACAAATCTAATAGCAAGCTTCGTGTGGTATTGGAATCCGCCACAGAGGTAGGTAAGCCAGTTCTATTTGGTGTAGGCATTATTATTCTTGTATTTATTCCGCTCATGACTTTAACTGGGATGGAAGGAAAAATGTTTAGCCCTTTAGCAATCACAATCGCCATAGCACTTTTCATTTCACTCGTTCTTTCTTTCACTCTCACTCCTGTGTTGTGCTCATATTTTTTAAAAGGGGGTAGCGGTGAGGATACTAAAATTATTCAAGTGATCAAGGCGCCTTATCTTAAATTGCTTGATCTATCATTGAATAATGAAGTCAAAACCATTTTGATTGCAGCAAGTGTTTTCGTACTATCTATTATTGTATTACCATTTTTAGGTACTTCTTTTATTCCTGAAATGAAAGAAGGAACGCTTGTGGCCAGCATTACACGTATGCCCAATATTTCTTTGGAAGAATCCATTGATATGGAGAAAAAAGCGACCAAAGAAATAACAAGTGTCCCAGGTGTTTTAAGCGTTGTATCTAATATAGGTCGGGGCGAAAGTCCTGCAGATCCTCAATCACAAAATGAATCACAAGCAGTGGTAAGTTTAAAAGATAAGGGTGAATGGCCTAAAGGCTGGACGCAAGACACTATCTCTCAAGAAATCCAAAGTAAATTGAAAACGTTATTGGGAGCACAAATTGTCATGATGCAACCTATCTCTGCAAGAGTTGCTGAACTGTCTACCGGTGTGAGAGCTGACGTAGCAGTTAAAATATTCGGAGAGGATATAAAGCTTCTTAAAGCTAAGGCAGATGAAGTGGCAAGATTAGCAGGACATATTAAAGGTGCGGCAGACATTAAAATTGAAAAAGTATCAGGGCAAGGATATCTAAATATCAATCTAGATAGGCAAGCTCTTGCGCGCCATGGATTCAATGCGTCTGACGTAAATGATCTGATTGAAACTGCGATTGGTGGAAAGATTGCAACTCGAGTTTTTGAAGGCCAAAGAAGCTTTAGCGCCGCAGTAAGGTTTCCTGAAGATCATCGTAGTGATGTCGAAACTATTAGCAATACACTTCTTACCTCTCCTAACGGATCTAAAATTGCATTAAGAGATTTAGCTTCTATTGAAATTAAAGATGGTCCAGCTCAAATCAGTAGAGAGTATGCGAAAAGAAGAATTGTTGTGGCTATGAATGTTAGAGATAGAGATCTGGGTGGTTTTGTAACAGAACTGCAGACTAAATTAGAGTCTAAATTAAAACTTCCTGATGGATATTATTTTGTGTATGGCGGGCAATTTGAAAATATGCAGCGTGCATTAAATCATCTTGCACTCATTGTGCCCGTGACTATTCTGGCAATCTTTTTCTTACTGTTCATTTTATTTAATTCAATTCGCTATGCCACTATGATTATTACTGTTCTGCCATTCGCTGCTATTGGCGGAGTATTTGGCCTAGCTGTTACAGGGGAATATCTCTCGGTCCCTGCGTCTGTTGGTTTTATTGCCTTATGCGGTATTGCTGTTTTAAATGGCGTTGTTTTAATCACCTGCATTCAACAATTACGCATAGAAGGGATGTCTCAAGTAGATGCGATTCGAGAAGGTTGTAAACAAAGATTAAGGCCTGTCCTCATGACAGCAACAGTTGCTCTTCTTGCGCTCGTCCCATTTTTATTCTCTACGGGCCCTGGCTCTGAAGTTCAAAAACCCCTTGCTATTGTTGTCATTGGCGGTCTTATTACTTCAACCCTTCTCACGCTTCTTGTTTTACCGACGCTTTATAAAAAATTTGAAGAAAAAAATATTGAAGCTTAAATTGATAGGACAACTACTATGAAAGAAATTAAAGCCATCATTCCCCCTCATCGATTACCTAAAATTCGCTCAGCAATGAGGAATCTTAAAAATTTCCCTGGCATGACAGTCACCAAGGTTGATGGTTGTGGTCACGGCTTAAAAAAAATCACTGATGATTTAAAACAAGATCTAACAGACTACACACCAAAAATTCTCATTCAAATGCTAACACCTGATGATCTGGTAGAAGGTATTTTACAAATTATTGTCGAGGTTGCACATACAGGACAGCAAGGCGACGGGCTTGTGTGGGTGACACCCATTGAGCGCATGATTCGCCTTTCTGAAAAAATTATTGTTGAAGAGGCTTAATTTTTTATAGAATTGAACTTAAGATCTTAAAAACGCATCTAAAAATTACTTTTAAAAAGGATACATCATGAAAAAGCTATCGATCGCTCTTATGGTTTTAGCTTCAAGCTTTGCGAATGCAGCTGAATTTTCAGATATGGCAACCGTAAAACGGGTGACGCCTCGTTATATCGAAGTGAATAATCCTATTTCTTCATGCCAAACTTCGACTGAAGCTGCGCCCCCAAAAGAAAAAGGTATTGCAGGAGCCATTATTGGTGGTGTCGCTGGAGGCTTACTTGGAAGCCGAGTAGGAAAAGGGAATGGAAAAGTAGCTGCGGGTGCAGTAGGTGCAGCAGTTGGTGCCGTCGTTGGTGACCGTATGCAAAATGACGATACAACTGCGGATACACGCAATATAGAACGTTGTACACAGCGTGACAATTATCAAAGAGTTCAAGAAGGCTATACCACTGTATTTTCATATCATGGTCATGAGTTTGAAGAAGAAACACAAACAAAGTACCGTGTAGGTCAGAAGGTACCAGTCCAGGTAAATGCAGTTATTGATCAACCTAACTAAAGAAAGTGTATTTTTAAGATGAAGCGTATCTTTTATTTTCTTGTTACAAACCTTGCAATTGTTTTAGTTCTTTCTATTACCATGCGACTGCTTGGTGTAGAACCCTTTCTTAACGCAAATGGACTTAACTTAAATAGCCTATTAATTTTTGCGACAGTGATGGGCTTTGGTGGTGCTTTCATTTCACTCGCCATTTCAAAATGGTCAGCCAAACAAATGTCGGGCGCTGTGACGATTGAAAACCCAAAGACGCCTGACGAAATTTGGCTAATGAATATAGTCAAAAAACAATCTCAAGCTGTTGGTATTCAGATGCCGGAAGTGGCTATATTTAATTCTCCGGTGGTCAATGCGTTTGCAACAGGCATGAGTCGCAATAGCTCTCTTGTAGCTGTTTCGTCNGGTTTACTTGAAATGATGACAAAAGACGAGGCAGAAGCAGTNATAGGTCATGAAATATCNCATATTGCAAATGGCGATATGGTCACCCTNACTTTAATTCAGGGNGTCGTNAATACATTTGTATTATTCTTTTCNCGTGTGATTGGTTATACAGTAGATAAAGTCGTTTTCAAAACTAGNCAAGGCACTGGTCCTGCATTTTTTATNACAATGATTATNTCGGAATTACTGTTGGGTGTTCTNGCTTCAATCGTTGTCATGTGGTTTTCTCGTCAACGNGAGTATCGAGCTGATTTTGGTGGTGGNCAACTCGCAGGAAAACAAAAAATGATNGCTGCNCTTCAGCGNCTTAAAACACAATACGAAACNAGNGCTTTACCAAAATCAATAGCAGCATTGGGCATTTCGGGTGAACAAGGAATAGGGCTCAAGGAATTATTCTCGACACATCCAAGCCTNGATGATCGTATCGCTAGACTTCAGCAAAGCGCAAATTAAATTTATTAAGCGTGAAACTGTTGGCTATATTCACGCACAGTGTTGAGCATCACATCGACATGCTCAGGTGGCGTGTGTTCTGTAATGCCATGNCCTAGATTAAAGATATGCCCTGATCCTTTGCCATATCTATCTAATATTCTTTTTACTTCTTTTTCAATTGCTTCAGGTTTAGATAATAGAATCGCGGGATCTAAATTACCCTGAAGAGTAACTTTTTCACCCACTTTTTGGCGTGCGATTCCAATATCGGTTTGCCAATCAAGTCCTAATGCATCTGAACCTACTGTTAACTGATCCTCTATCCAGAGGCCGCCGCCTTTAGTAAACATGATCGATGGAATTTTTTTAGTATTCATCATTTTCAAATTGGATAAAATCACTTTCATATAAGGCAAAGAAAATTCTAAATAGCCTTGATGAGAGAGTGCACCACCCCATGAATCAAAAATCATGATGGTATCGACACCAGCTTCAATTTGCGCNTGCAAATATTGCGTCACTGCTTCTGTCGTTGTCTTTAAAATGTGATGAAGTAAATCAGGGCGNCTGTAAGCCATTTTTTTGATCGTTAAAAAATCAGTCCCACCTTGACCTTCCACCATATAAGTCGCAAGCGTCCANGGGCTTCCAGAAAATCCAATCAAAGGCACACGCCCTTGTAATGCTTTTTTGATTTGTGAAACTGCATCAATCACATACTTTAAGTCTTTATCTATATCAGGTATTTTTAATTTCTGAATATCTGCCTCAATACGTAAAGGTCTTTCAAATTTAGGGCCTTCACCGGCTGCAAAGTACAAGCCTAATCCCATCGCATCGGGCACTGTCAAAATATCTGAAAATAAAATGGATGCATCTAAAAGCGAATAACGATCAAGCGGTTGTAATGTAACTTCAGTCGCTAAATTTGGATTTTTACAAAGGCTTAAAAAGTCACCTGCCTTTTGACGTGTGGCACGATACTCAGGTAAATATCGTCCTGCTTGACGCATCATCCATACAGGTGTGTATGGTGTGGGTTCTCTATGAAGTGCTTTTAAGAAGTTATCGTTTTTGAGTTGTGTCATAGATGATTTTAAAACTTAAAAATAAAGTTTTAAAAATTAACGTGGAAGGGTAGATGTTCCCATCAAGAATTCATCCACTGCACGAGCGCATTGACGACCTTCGCGAATCGCCCATACAACTAAAGATTGTCCACGACGGATATCGCCTGCTGCAAAGACTTTAGCTTTCGATGTAATATAAGCATCTTTACCTTCTGTCGAAGCTTTCACGTTACCGCGCTGATCTTTATCTACACCAAAAAGGTCTAACATTTTTTGTTGTGGGCTCACAAAACCCATTGCGAGCAATACAAGATCGGCTTTCAATGTAAATTCTGAATTGGGTACTTCCACCATCTTGCCGTCTTTCCATTCAACGCGTGCTGCAATGATTTCTTTAACCTTGCCATTTTCACCTACAAAACTTTTTGTAGTGACTGACCAATCACGCTCACAACCTTCTTCATGAGAACTTGATGTGCGGAGTTTAAGTGGCCAATTCGGCCATACCATCTCCTTGTTTTCTTTTACTGGAGGCTGTGGCATCAATTCGAATTGAGTGACTGACGTTGCATGATGACGATTTGATGTGCCCACACAATCAGAGCCTGTGTCACCCCCACCAATGACAACGACATGTTTATCTGTCGCTAAAATTTGATTTTGTAATTTGTCGCCTGCCACCACTTTATTTTGTTGTGGTAAAAAATCCATCGCAAACATGACACCATTGAGTTCACGTCCAGGCACAGGTAAATCGCGAGGATGCTCTGCACCGCCAGCCAAAATGACTGCATCGTAGTTATTTGTAAGTTCTTCAGGCTTAACATTTTCACCGATGTTTTGGTTTACTTTGAAAACAACACCTTCAGCTTCCATTTGTTTAACTCGGCGATCGATGTGAGTTTTTTCCATTTTGAAATCAGGAATACCATAACGAAGAAGTCCGCCAATGCGATCATTTTTTTCATATACAGTCACTGTATGTCCAACGCGAGCGAGCTGTTGTGCTGCTGCCATACCTGCTGGACCGGAACCCACAATGGCAATTTTTTTATTAGTTTTATGTGTTGAAATTAAAGGTTTTACCCAATTATTTTCCCAAGCCTTNTCAATAATGGCATGTTCGATCGATTTAATTCCGACAGCATCATCATTGATATTNAGTGTNCATGCAGCTTCNCATGGNGCNGGACAAATACGNCCCGTAAATTCTGGGAAGTTATTTGTAGAATGTAAAACTTCTATCGCTTCTTCCCAATTTTGGTTATAAATTAAATCATTCCAGTCAGGGATGATGTTATTAATTGGGCAGCCTGTTGTGCAAAATGGAATGCCACAATCCATACAGCGCGCGCCTTGTTTTTTAGCTTCGTCATCACTTAGATGGAGAACAAACTCTTTATAATTTTTTAAACGTTCTTGTGGTGGTATGTTTTGTTCGCTGATGCGATCAAATTCCATGAAGCCAGTGACTTTACCCATTATGCAGCTTCCTTTGTAAGTGACGCATGAAGTTCATTTAATGCACGTTTATATTCGTTTGGCATGACTTTAATAAATTGAGGTCTTACTTTATCCCAGTTATCTAAAATAAATTTAGCACGTTCACTCTCAGTGTATTTGAGATGTTTTTCGATGAGTGTTTTTAAAATGACTTCATCAGGCTGATTTAAATGTTGAGGCACTTTGGGTTGTGCTTGTTGTGTCTCTACTTTTTCTAATGACACCATAGATGGATTGCAACGTTTGCTGAACAAACCATCTTCGTCATATACGTAGGCTACCCCTCCTGACATCCCTGCTGCAAAATTTTGTCCGGTATTACCTAAAACTACGACAGTACCTCCTGTCATGTATTCGCAACCGTGATTACCAAGGCCTTCTACCACTGCGGAGGCTCCTGAATTTCTCACACAGAATCTTTCCCCTGCCACACCACTAAAATAGCTCTCTCCTGTTGTTGCACCATACATCACAGTGTTACCTACAATAATATTTTCATGTGATTTCGCTTTAAATGCTTTAGGAGGTTTGATCACGACCCTGCCGCCACATAAACCTTTAGCAACATAGTCGTTACCTTCGCCAATCAATTCAATGGAAATGCCTTGTGCCAAGAATGCTGCAAAACTTTGTCCAGCGGTACCATTTAAAGTAATTTGAATGGTATCTTGCGGTAAACCTTCATGACCAAAACGTTTTGCAATTTCATGTGACAACATGGTGCCCACAGTGCGATTTGTATTGGTAATCGGTAAATTAATCGATACTTTTTGACGTTTATCTAATGCAGGTTTTGATAATTTAATAAGTTCGTTATCAAGAGCATGTTCAAGACC
>JGI25930J51415_1000086_pt1 | contig 16870 bp, 17 predicted proteins | sample LauGreFa1BDMLBDN_2_FD_51415 | JGI IMG/M metagenome (IMG submission 51415) | reverse complement strand
CGGTGTCAACAAAGCGATGGATATCAAATCCTTGGCCGACCCTCACTCTCATCGTCATGGCTTAAATTCTTACACTTCACCGCGAGAGATTGCGCGAGCCCAATTCAAATCTTCGGGTGTGGTGATCTTGCGATTCAACGGATCACCCATCACAACGACAACTTTTCCTCCACTTGTTTCAACCAAGGTTGAATCGTCGGTGCCTTCTGGGTTGTTTTGATGTGCTTGTCGCAACGCATTGGCTCTGAATGCTTGTGGTGTTTGTACGGCGACAAGTTGATTTCGATCAGGTGTTGACTTAACAATATTTGCTGTATCAATAAATTTAATCGTGTCAACAACTGGCAGACCCGGCACAGCGCCATCTGCGCCAGCACAAACGGCATCAATCACTTCGTCAAATAAATATTCAGAGGCAAATGGGCGGGCGGCATCATGAACGCAGATGATCGTCGCATCTTGTGGCACTGCGGCTAGACCACATCTCACTGACGCACTTCGTGTCGCGCCACCTGCGATACCACCCTCGCGTTGAGCCTGATCTGCTGGCAACACAACGACGACACCATCGCTTGAAATTCGGGAAGTTTCAACGGCCCAATCGACGATTCGGCGCTCGTTAATTAGTGCAAATTGCTTGGGACTGCCAAATCGTGTTCCTGAGCCTGCGGCGACCACAATCGTCCAAATCTTTTCACCTACTCGTTGTTTTGAGACGGTGTTCACGCCTATTTAGGGTAGTACCGTCAATACCTTATGGGACACGATGAACTTCTAAAAGGCAGTGAGTTTTTCGCTGAGACTTCTGATGAGGTTTTAGCACTGATTGTCTCGCGCGGTGCGACCAAAAATCTGCAGCGTGGCGATGTTTTGTTCAACGAAGGTGACAAACCAGAGTCGATGTACGTCGTCTTGTCCGGACGAATTGCAATTGCGATTGGCAATCGGCCTCTTGATAGTCGCGAAAGCATGCTCGCACTTATGGAGCGCGGTGATTTGTTTGGCGAACTTGGTTTGCTTGACGGCGGTGCGCGCAGTGCGATGGCAAGAGCAATTGAACCTTCGTCAGTTTTAGAAATTGCTTATAAGTCCGTGCGAGAGCAACTTGAGTCGAACCCATCGATGTTGTGGGGCGTTACAAAACTCTTGGCGAAGCGCTTGCGAACGATGGATGAAGTTTTGTCAGACAGCGTGTTTCTGGACGTAACGGGCAGAACTGCAAAACGGCTGCTTGAACTTTCAAATGGAAAAGATGAATTCGTCTTGCCAATCACTCAAGAAGAACTCGCTGGCATGGTCGGTGCGTCGCGTGAGCGAGTGAATAAGGCGATCGCTAGTTTCATTCGCCTCGGATGGATCGAGCAACACGATCGTCGCTATCGAATTTTGATGCGCACAAAACTAGAGTTTCGCGCAGGTTAACTGCCTAGCTCAAGAGCCACGCTCTGGTTCGACTGAAGGCATCGGCTGCATCTTGCACACGATGCGAAGGGCGAGAAGCATCATGGGCAAAGCCATGTTCGGCATCGGGGTAAATCTGAGTTTCTACTTTTAGTTTTGCTAACTCAGCAACGTCACTAGGTGGCGTGTAGTGATCTTTGCCTCCGATGATTGCCAAGACTGATTCAGAATTTCCCGTCCTTAAGTATTCGAGTGGCTCTCCTTGCGTTGCACTCTTCCACCCATCAGGAACTTTGATCATTCCGTAAAACGAAACAATCTTTTTAAATCGCTTCGAGCGTGCTGATTTGAAGCAATACATTCCGCCCAGACAAAAACCAATTAAACCGACTTCATCGGTGCCGAGCGCGTCTGCGGCATCGTGTAAGTCACGCAAGTGTTTTTCATCATCGAGCGAACTCACTGCGGCAAATCTCGGCTCAATTTCTGGACCAAGTGGTAAGCCTGGAAACGGTTCGACCGCACAAACAGCCATCTGCCAATCAGTAGCGAGCCGCTTGACTAGATCGTCGAAAAGCGGGCGCAAACTGAAAATATCAGGTGCAATCACCAAACCCATTTTTGGATTGGCAACAGTCTTGTCGATTTCGCAGCTAGTGCCAGACGGCAGATTAATTCTCATCTAACAAGTATGCACCGTAATTTTGCTTAAGTTTTCGCCTGAGTTTTGTGCGGTGAGACCTGCGGTGAGTCTTGAGGTTGCACCAGCGGTGAAATCAGTTTTCAACGATTTGGGGCATGACCCAAAATCAAGATTCACAGCAGTTGGTTTGGAGTTCTGGATTAACCCAGCGCTCCAACAGCCCGGTTTCAAAACTAGTAANAGAGTGGCAGTTGATCAGTGCACGACGAAAAGAAGTTGACACGGTTAATTCTTGGCAATTGCCCGGTTCGAAAGTGACGAACTTAGATCAAGTCCTTGTTCGTGCCGGGTTCAACACTGCTCGTGATGACTCAAAAGGTGATAATTATCTGTGGCAACTTGTTAAGCAGGCGAGTGAAGACGAACTTGCTGCGCGTATTGTTCTGCAACGAATTTTGCCACCTCTTGTTGCGATCGCTCGTCGCCGTGGACAAATCATCGACGGCGGTATCGACGCCGCGCTAGGTGAAGTATTGCCAACTGCATGGACGGTCATTCGACAGTATCCATGGCATCGTCGCCCAAACAAAGTTGCGTCAAACCTTGTTCTTGACAGTGAATATTTTGCATTCGTTCAGGCCAACCGAGCGAAAAAAGTAAAAATGTTTGCTGTTGAGCCAAGTTTGTTGGGCGAACTTGTTGCCGAACCAGAGACAAGCGAATTCGCTCCGCAAGTGAGCTTAGAAAGTTTGATCAATATTGCAATTAGTCGAGGCATTGCTCCCAGACATGTTGCAGTCTTACGGGCTGTTGCAAATGGCGATACTGCTGCCGTTATTGCCAAGCACTACGGCATTGCCGAGCGAACCGCTCGTGCTTGGCGCGCTATGGCGATTAGCGAGTTGCGTGAACGAACGCAGTGTGTGGCGTGAGTTTTGTTGAGCGAAGGCGCAAACTATTTGTGACAACAAAGATGCTCGATAGTGCCATTGCTAATCCTGCCCACATCGGGTTTAGATAACCGAGTGCGGCAAGTGGAATAGCAGCAGTGTTATAGGCGAATGCCCAAAACACATTTGCTGTGATTGTGCGCAATGTTGCTCGCGACAACAAAATTGCATCAGCGACAAGACGTAAATCACCACTAATTATCGTCAAGTCACTTGCGTGCATCGCCACGTCAGTGCCGGTGCCCATGGCTATGCCGACATCGGCTTGAGCAAGTGCGGCGGCATCATTGACGCCGTCACCGACCATTGCTACTGCGTAACCGCGATTTTGTAAGTCGGCGACAACTTGAACTTTCTCGCCAGGTAGAACGCCCGCAATTACGTGTTGTTCGTCGTTTTCAATGCCAACTTGAAGAGCGATTGCTGTGGCAGTTGCGTCATTGTCGCCCGTCAACAAAACAGATCGAAGACCAAGTTTTTTGAGTTCTGAAATTGCCTGTGCGCTGGTGGGTTTTGGTTGATCGGCGACAACGCACACACCTTTCACGAGCCCGTCAATCACAACGAGAACCGCAGTATTTCCAGCACTGCGCGCCTGGGCAAGCGCGTCTCGTAAATCACCAGGAATAATTATCTGCGAGTCGCTAAACAAAGACTCGCGTCCCACCATTACTTTTCGTGACTCGACTACACCTGAAGTACCCATGCCTGGTGAAGAAACGAAATCACTCACATCTGACAAGACGCCGAGCTCTTTGCGTGCAGCATTGGCAATTGCACGCGCGACAGGGTGCTCACTGGCATGTTCGAGTGCTCCAGCAAATTTGAGAACTTCGTCTCGGCTTGTCCCTCGCGCGACACAAACATCAACTAATTGCATTACACCAGTCGTCAGAGTGCCAGTTTTGTCAAATACAACGGTGTCAATTCTTCGAGTGCTTTGCAGAACATCAACACCTTTGATAACGATGCCCATTTGTGCAGCACGTCCGCTGCCAACCATCAATGCGGTTGGTGTAGCAAGACCAAGTGCGCACGGACACGCAATGATCAAAACAGACACCGCTGCTGTGAATGCGTACGTTGTCGAGTCACCGAAGAAAAACCAAGCAACAAATGTCGCAATAGACAAACCAATTACGGCAGGCACGAAAATGCTGCTTACGCGGTCGGCGAGTTTTTGAACTGGGGCTTTCGTCGATTGGGCATCTCGTACGAGACGCGTAATCTGCGCAAAAGTTGTTTCTGAACCGACATGCGTTGCACGGGCTAGCAAACGACCTGTCAGGTTCACGGTCGTGCCGACAATTTCGCTACCTGGCGCGACATCTGTCGGCACGCTTTCACCCGTCAACATCGAAACATCGAGAGACGAATTACCTTCAACAACAATCGCATCTGCCGGAATAATTTCTCCGGGTCTGATGACCATCAGGTCATTCACGCGAACCTGTGAAGCATCAATTGTTATTTCTTGCGAGTCGCGAATGACAGTTGCTGTTCTCGCGTTTAGCGCCAGCAGTGAACGCAGTGCGTCACCTGCGCGATTTTTTGCACGAGCCTCAAAGTATCTACCGGCAAGCAGAAAAACGGTTACTGCAACAGCGACCTCTAAATAGATATGAGTGCTGTCGCCAGATTTCATCACGAGGCCAGTCATGTCCATCGCATGAGAAGACCCGCGATAGACGTGTTCGACTGCATCGCCCCACACGATTGCCCAGAATGACCAGGCCGCTGATGCGAAGACTCCGATNGAGATCAGCGTGTCCATAGTCGTGGCGCGATGTCGCGCGTTCATAAGTGCGGCACGGTGAAATGGCCAAGCACCCCATGTGACAACTGGAAGGCTCAATGCGAGTGCGAGCCACTGCCAGTTTTTGAACTGCAGTGCAGCAAACATTGAAATGATTACAACCGGAAGACCAAAAATTATCGACGCTGTAAGTCGGGTCAAAAGCATCGAGACGCGCTCGCTCACCTCGGCCTCGAGCATTTCGGTGGTCGTGTTCTCAAGCAGACGAGCGTTGTAGCCGAGTGACTTAACGACATTGATTATTTCGATTGTGTTCGTTTCTTTGTCAGAGAAGCTGACACGCGCAGACTCGGTGGCGTAATTGACCGATGCCTGAACACTCGGAATCTTTTTGAGACCTCGTTCGATTGTCATTGCACATGCATTGCACGACATGCCGGTCAGGCTCAGATCAAGTTGAGTCTCAACTGATTGCGTATTCATTAGCTTTTCTAGTCTCGCAGGCGATTCGGGGTTTTACCCCCACTTAGATTGGCCGAAGCGGTAGCCAACACTGCGAACGGTTTCGATCAGGTTGGCGTGCTCTTCGCCTAGTTTGGCGCGAAGTCGGCGAATGTGAACGTCGACCGTTCGAGCACCGCCGTAATATTCGTATCCCCAAACTCGAGATAGCAATACCTCTCGACTGAAAACCTTTCCGGGGTTTTGCGCCAAAAATTTCAATAATTCGTACTCCATGTAAGTCAAATCAAGTGGCTTTCCGCCAAACGATGCTTGGTAAGTCTCGGTGTTAAGTATCAATCCGCTGTATTCAATTAGTGACTCACGAGACGCTGCCATCTCGGTGTAAAACAAATGGCGCAGTCGAGAGTCAAGTTCGCGAGGGTGAATTGGCGCAAGACAAAAGTCGTCAAACATGTCGTCGCGCATTTCGAGGTCGGCAAGTTGCGCACCCGACACCAAAACAATGATGCGATCGACACGATTGTCGCGTCGGCGCAACGCGCGACAAATTGCCCATGCCGACTCTGGGTCTTGGCTGCAGTCGACCACTGCGCCAAACCAGCCAGAACTTGGTTCAAGTTTGTCTAATGCTTGACTTGAATTGATCGCCTTCCATGAATAACCCGAGAGGTCGAGTGTTCGAGCAACGTCGATCGGCGCAGGATCTGGAAATACTGCAAGCAGTTTTTCGTCGTCGCTAGGCATGGTCAAATTTAGAGCGACCGAAGATAGCGGTTCAATTCGTATTGGCTGATGTGTGTTTTGTAGCCACGCCATTCAGCGCGTTTATTGCGCAAGAACCATTCGAAAATATGCTCGCCGAGTGCTTCAGCGACGAGTTCTGATCGCTCCATTACGCGCAGCGCATCAGAAAGCGACTGAGGCAATTGCTCGATTCCAAGTTTGGCCAACATGTCATCGCCCATTTCGAACAAGTTTGAGTCTGCCTCAGTTGGAAGTTCGTAACCTTCTTGAATACCCCGCAAACCGGCGGCGAGAATCACGGAGAAGGCGAGATAAGGATTGCACGCTGGATCAGGCGATCGATATTCGATGCGCGTTGCCTGATCGCTATTTCGTTTCGCAATTGGCACACGAATCAGACCGCTGCGATTATTGCGCGCCCATGAAATATGAACAGGTGCTTCGAAACCTGGCACAAGTCTCTTGTAACTGTTTACATTTTGGTTTGTGACCGCAGTTATCTCTGCGGCATGTCGCAGTAAACCTGCCATGAATTGTTTTGCCGTGACCGACAAGTTGTATGGGTCTTCGCTGTCATAAAAAGCGTTTTGTTCGTCTTTAAACAAACTCAAGTGAAGGTGCATGCCCGAACCTTGCACGCCTTCAAGTGGCTTGGGCATGAAAGTCGCGTGCACATTATGAAGTGCGGCAATTTCTTTGACGACAAGTCGAAATGTCATCACGCTGTCGGCCATCGTCAACGCGTCTGTGTGGCGCAAATCAATTTCGTGCTGACTTGGTGAGTCCTCGTGAAAGCTGTATTCGACCGGAATGCTCATTGTTTCGAGAGTTCGAATTGTNTCTTTGCGCAATGAACTAGTGATGTCGTTGCTTGTTAGATCGAAGAAGCCGCCTTCGTCAAGCGGCACTGGTCGTGAATCAACTTTTGGTGGATCGAAGTAAAAATATTCGATGTCTGGGGCGATATAAAACTGATAACCGAGTTCTCGAGCGCTGTTCAAGTTGCGTCGCAACACTTGTCTTGGGTCGCCGTCGAATGCCGTGCCGTCAAGTTTTGCGATGTCACAAAACACTCGGGCCTCGGCGCCTTTAGGGTCGACCCACGGCAGAACTTCAAATGTGTTTGGGTCGGGCAAGGCCAAAACATCGCTTTCTTGCACACGACTGAAACCATCAATCGCCGAGCCATCAAAACTCATGCCGTCATTGAGTGCGTTCTCCATTTCGGCTGGGCTAATCGCGAAACTCTTCAGGTTGCCGAGAACATCGGTGAACCATAAACGAACTAGGCGAATGCCGCGCTCTTCAACTGTGCGAAGTACATAATCGCGTTGCTGCTCAATCATCTCAGCGCTCTTTTCGCTCAATTTGCATAAATACAGTCTGCCGCCGCGACCTCGAGATTCACTCGGGCAACGGCGGCAGGACTATTGGATTATTGGGATATTTGGGATTACAGATTCGTGCTTACTTCTTTTTCGCCTTTTTCTTTGTCGTCGTGTTTGACTTCTTTTTTGTGGCGCTCTTTGCTGGCGAAGATTGACCACACACAGTTTCAAGGATCAACTGCGTAACGACGTATGGATCCATATTCGCGTTTGGACGACGATCTTCGGCGTAACCCTTTTGATCTCGCGCAACCTGCCATGGAATTCGCACAGATGCACCGCGGTTTGAAACACCGTAACTGAACTTGTTGTACGGAGCAGTTTCGTGTTTGCCGGTGAGACGACTTTCAATGTCGTGTCCATAATTGCTGACATGCTCGTTGATTCGTGTGCCAAGTGCCTTGCAAGCGTCATCAATCGCTTTGTAGTTCGAACGCATTGCTTTTGTTGAGAAGTTGGTATGGCAACCAGCTCCGTTCCAGTCTCCTTTTTGAGGTTTTGCGTCGAGCGAGATAACCACGTCGTAGTCTTCGGCGATGCGGTGCAATAACCATCGCGCAACATGCAGCTCGTCACTCACGGTGAGTGCATCAAGCGGACCAACTTGAAACTCCCATTGGCCAGGCATAACTTCGGCGTTCGTTCCAGAGATGTGCAGACCTGCTTCGAGACACATCTCGGTATGAATCTCGACAATCTCTCGACCCATCACTCGGCCGGCTCCGACACCGCAATAGTAAGGACCTTGCGGCGCTGGTTCACCCGAAAGTTCTGGAAAACCAAATGGACGACCATTGAGTCGCATCATTGTGTATTCCTGTTCGATGCCGTAAATCATTTTTTGATCGGCATATCGCTTGGCAGTTTCGGCGCACTGCGCACGAGTATTTGTTGGATGCGGCTTGCCTGTTGAAGCAACAAGAACTTCACACATGACAAGAACATTTTTTCCACCGCGAATCGGATCTTTGCAACTGAATACCGGATTCAAAATACAATCTGAAGCTTCGCCGGTTGCTTGGCTTGTCGAAGATCCGTCGAATCCCCAAATTGGCAAAGCTTTGGTGCCGTTTTCAATGATCTTTGTTTTCGATCGCAAAGTCGGCGTTGGTTCAACGCCGTCTATCCAGATGTACTCAGCTTGATATGCCATTAATTTTCCTCTCAATCTTGAATTCGCCACGGCGGCAAATTTCTAACCCTGTAAGTTTTGCCGATCGCCGTTTCTTGACCATTGCCCGTTTGTAAACGGAGTGTGAAGTTTTTGGCTAGGTAGCCTGATTGCGTGGCCGAATTCGCCAAACTTCGCGTAGGGCTTGCCCAAATCAACCCAACTGTGGGTGCTTTGCGTGAAAATGCGGCCAAAATTTTGGACTATTACAACCAGGCCGCCGACGCCGGATGTGATGTGGTCGCTTTTCCTGAACTGTCGATTACTGGTTATCCGCCCGAAGATTTGGTTTTGAAGCAAGGCTTCGTTGCTGAGAATCAGTTCGTTCTTGCAGAAATTGTGAAGTCAATCGGCGAAACTTATGCTGTCATCGGTTTTGTTGAACAAGGTCAAAAATCTGGGGAGCTTTACAACGCAGCGGCAATCTGCCAGAACCAGAAAGTAGTTGGCGTCTACCGCAAACACTTGCTGCCTAACTACAACGTTTTTGACGAGCAACGATATTTCACGCCCGGTATCCACAACCCTTTGTTCAATATCAAAGGTGCTTGTATCGGTGTCACAATTTGTGAAGACATTTGGGACTCGCAAGGACCAGTTTCAGTACAGGCTTCATTGGGAGCAGTGCTCAACCTAAATATCAATGGGTCGCCGTTTCATGCNGGCAAGATTGGTGCGCGNCGCGAAATGTTAAGTACGCGTGCTCGCGACGGCGAGTGTGTCGTGGCCTACGTCAACCAGGTAGGTGGACAAGACGAACTCGTATTTGACGGTGGATCGATGATCTTGGCTGCTGACGGCACAATCGTTGCCAGCGCAGCACAGTTTGTCGAAGAGTTGTTGACTTGCGATTTGATTTTGCCAAAATCAAAATCTGTTGCAGCGCCACAACAGTCACGTGGCCAAATTGCTGATCCGTTAGATGAAGATGCGCAGATTTTTGCAGCACTCGTGTTGGGCACTCGAGACTATGTTCAAAAAAATGGATTCAAAGATGTCGTTATCGGACTTTCAGGTGGCGTTGACTCGGCATTGGTCGCAGCAGTTGCAACTCAGGCACTTGGCTCAGAACACGTTCATGGTGTGGCAATGCCATCTCGATATTCGTCGCAGGGTCAATCACTGATGCTGAACTTTTGGCGCGCAATTTAGATATCGACATAGAAACTATTTCGATTGAGCCGGCGTTCAGCGCTTATTTAGATGCGCTCGCTCCGAGTTTTGCAGATCGTCGCGCAGATTTGACCGAAGAGAATTTGCAGAGCCGTGTTCGCGGCACAACATTGATGGCTCTCTCGAACAAATTTGGTTGGATGGTTTTGACCACGGGTAATAAGAGTGAGATAGCAGTTGGGTATTTCACTTTGTACGGTGATTCAGTTGGTGGTTACGCCGTGATTAAAGACTTGTTCAAGACAAAGGTCTATGAGATCTGTTCATATTTCAATCAGCAAAGTGGTCGTGACTTGATTCCAGATTCGATCATCAGCAAAGCACCGTCTGCAGAGTTACGCCCAGATCAGCGCGATGATCAGAGCTTGCCACCTTACGAAGTGTTAGATCCGATCCTTAAGTTGTATGTCGAAGATGATTTGACAGCCCAACAAATCATTGAAGTTGGCTATGACTCGGCGCTCGTAAAGCGGATTACGCGGCTTGTTGACATGAACGAATATAAGCGCCGACAAGGTGCGCCAGGTGTGCGAATTAGCACCAAAGCTTTCGGCAAAGATCGTCGACTACCGATTACGAACAAGTTCTCTGGTTAGAAGACCAGTAACGCAAAATTAATTTATTCGTGAACGAGTCCACCACGGCGGTGGTACGAATAAATCAAAAGTGTCGCAATGCCTGCGCTCGCAGCGCCGATCAGCGCTGGAAGGGCGATGCCGTTGCTCGATTCGTAAGCGCGGGTGGCGACCAGACTCATCACACTGCGACCAAGCGTGCCCGCACCGATTACAAGACCTAGGCCGCTGCCTGGTCGTTTTGGTACGAGGTGTGTTGCAAGTGGCAACATGCTGACGACTGCAAACTCAAAACCCAAGATATAAACAAGTAGCGCAATTAAACCCAGCACCAAATTTTGCGAAACGAGCCAAAGTGCGACCCCGCCTGGCACCATGATCAAACATCCGATGGCGATGCTTTTTTCTTTGCCCCAGGTGTCCGTCTTACTGGCACTGGTAATCGATGCATAAAGTTCGACGATTCCAAAACTAAAACCGACGGCAGCGATACCGATTGCACCGAAACCAAATTCGTCATCGAGCCATGCGCCAAAAGTTATGAAGATGCATTGACTTGCACACATCGTGGCAAACATTGTTGCCACGACAAGCCAACCTCGACCACTTAATCGCACACCGTCATCGGCGACTCGAGAAGAAACTTCATGTTCTTCGGCTTTGATTCGTGATGCGATAAACAGAAGTGAAATTGCCGTTCCGAAAACACCAGCGATGAAACCTGCGCGCCAACTGCTGAGCGCTGTGATGACACCCATGAGTGAAACACCGATTAACAGACCCAATGCCCAAGAAATTTCCGTGATGCCGATGTATCGACCACGCTTCTCATAGGGCACGTGGTCTGAAATCCATCCGGACATACCAAGATCAAAGAAGTTTTTCGTGATGCTGATCAGAGTCACACCAATTGTAAAAACATAAATGTTTGGCGATACTCCGGCGAGAAGTGCTCCGAGACCAATACCAAGAAGACCAGCCAGCATCGCCGCTCGTCGTGACAAGTAGTCGACGAATTTTCCGATGAATGGCGACAGCAGACCTGAAAGTTCTGAAATTGTTAGGGCAATGCCAATTTCTGAAAGCGAGATATTGAATCCCTTAGCGATAATCGCCACAAAGGGCGGGGTGAATCGATAACACGCATTAGTCGTTAAACGGGCCCCAGTTAATAAGGTGATGTTTTTTTTGACAAGAGGAGAAAACGAATCATCAAGCCAGCGACTGAGCACGAGGCTCAACAATACAACTAAACGCTAAAGCGATTCACTTGAGTTGGCTTCACCGATTAGAGCAACGATTCGACCAGCATGTAATTGATTTTCGGCATCAACTTCGAACCAACTACCTCCGAGATTTTCGAGGCGATGATCTGAAACTCTAAGTTCACGTCGAAGTGTTCGAATGGCGCCGCTATGGCTGACAACTAAAGCCTGACCACCGCGACATTTGTTGGCGATGTCGATCAACGCATCGGTCATGCGTTGCACTACTTGGCGGTTTGGCTCGAAGTCTTCTGGTTGGCGGCGAGATTCTAAAAATCCTGGCCAGCCTGCTTCGATCTCGGCATATGTCAAACCCTGCCACGGCCCAATGTGTGACTCTTTGAGACGATCGTCGATATGCAGATCGTCGATCTTTTTATGCTCGGCAATAATCTCCGCGGTGTGAAGTGCACGCTTCAAAGAGCTCGTAGCGATCAAATCAAAAGCACCAAGTTTTAACGCTGCTTGTCGGGCTTGCTGAACACCCTCAGGTGTTAGTGCGATGTCGGCTTGGCCCTGCCACCGGCCTTGGGCATTCCACTCTGATTGTCCGTGACGTAGCACCAACAAACGAGTTGTTGCTGTGGTGGTTTGAATCGATTTGGACACTCATCGCAGGGTAGTGGCTTGGGTAACCTGACTGCATGGCGCATGTAAAACTTTTTGCTTCAGCCCGACAAGCGGCTGGCACTTCAAGCGAAGAAATCGCCGGGCGAACAGTTGATGAAGTTTTGCAGATAGCTGCCGAGAGATTCGGCTCCGAATTTGTCGCAGTGATGAAAACATGTCGCGTTTGGCTGAATGGTGAAGAGGCTGTTGGCACTACGGCGGTGGGTGAAGCCGATGAAGTTGCAATTTTGCCCCCAGTTTCGGGCGGTTGTGTAAGTGGACCAGAGATCGAAGAAATAGTTACATGTCTGAAATAGTCGACCCAAGCGCAATGTCTACTGCAGAGTTNCGAAGNGCTCGCGCTGCATTGCAGATGCAAGAAGATGTGATCTCTTTTGTTCGCCGCATGGCTCAAGGCCGTTGTGACTTGGCTCGAGACGAGCAGCGTCGTCGCACTGATGGTACGCCTGCATCGGGAATGAGCGTTGTTGATATCGCAAATGTTTTTGGACAAGAGCATGGTGGTGGCTCGTCACGACCGCCACGCGAAACAAATATTTCTGCAGATCATGAGTTAGTCGTCGAACTGGAAAAACTTTGTGAGCGTGTGGGTTTTGGTGAGTTGCGCACGCTTGATGATGACGCGCTTGAATCAGCGATAGCCGAAATCGAGAAGTTCGAACTCGCTCGCTCGGCAGAGCGAAAGAACTTGTTCGCCAAGATTGATTCGCTGACCTCTGAGTTGGTAAAGCGCTATAAAGATGGTGGCGCCAATATTGACGCGTTGTTAAACGACTAAGTAACTGTCCTCACCGCTTCAACAGAGGCAAAACCCGACTAGAGCGATAGGTTTTATAGTCAAATGAAGCGCGTTGCGGTCATCTCAATGCACACTTCACCGTTGGCTCAGCCGGGTGTCGGTGATGGCGGTGGCATGAATGTTTATGTGCGCGAACTCGTTTCGGCGATGGCTCAGAAAGATGTGCATTGCACCACATATACGCGTGCGTGGCGAAAAGGTTTACCAAAGGTTGTTGAGGTCGAACCGAATCACAGAATTGTGCACATCGAGGCTGGTGATCTCGATCTTTCCAAAGACGAACTGCTTGACGTTGTAGATCTGTTCACGCAGTTGGTCGCCGAACATATCGAGGCATCGGGCGGCGCAGATGTGTTGCACGCTAATTACTGGCTGTCTGGCCTCGTTGGTCATCGACTCAAGCACCAACTTGGCTTGCCGTTGGTTACAACATTTCATACTTTGGCCCGAGTTAAATCGCTCGGTGGAGATACAGAGTCAGTTATTCGTGAACGAGCCGAACTTGAGATTATTGGTTGCGCCGACGCGATTTGCGTGAGCTGTCCCGAAGAGTTGAGCCAATTTCGTGCGCTCTACGGTCAATCACCAGGTGTCGTCACTGTTGCATCGCCAGGAGTAGCGACTGCATTCTTTTCACCAGGTGATCGCCAAGGCGCACGGCGCGCTCTCGGTTGGGGAAACAAGCCGTTGATTTTGTTCGTCGGACGCATTCAGCCACTCAAAGGCGTTGATGTTGCAGTGAAGGCTCTGGCGAAACTAGAAAACAAAGATGCCGAATTGATGATTGTCGGCGGTGCCAGTGGTTCGTTCGGCACGAGNGAGTCGGCCCATGTGCGCAAGCTCATTTGTGATTTGNGGCTCGATGGTCGCGTGCATTTTGTCGAGCCACAGCCGCATCATTTGCTCTCTACTTATTATCGTGCGGCTGATGCAGTGCTGGTGCCGTCGCGCAGTGAGAGTTTCGGACTAGTTGCACTTGAGGCAGCAGCATGCGGAATACCTGTTGTCGCAAGTGCAGTTGGTGGGTTGCTTAANTTGGTCGAACATCAGCGCACGGGTTTCTTGGTGAAAGATCGCAATCCAGATGAGTTCGCTAAGTATGTCGACCTGCTATTGGCAGACCCCTTACTGAGCCTGACGATTGGCAACCGTGCTGCGCAACGAGCAAAGAATTATTCATGGTCGGCGACGGCAGACAGCGTGATCGGCGTCTATCAATCGCTTCTCGCCAGTCAGCTCGTTAACTGTTCGTAGAATTGTGAGCGATCTTTTCGACGAAGCGGCGTTGGCTCGTATTGAGCGGCAGATTGACGAGTGGTTAGGTCGAGCAAAAACAAATCACGCGAATATTTTGGCCGTTGATCGTTCAGAGGAAGACGAGTTTCGTTGGTACGTTCGAATGGCTGGCGAAGAAAAAGACTTCACCACGATTTGGTTCACGCTAGGTCAAAGAACATTGCGTTACGAAACCTATGTAATGCCAGCGCCAGAGCAAAACGCCGAGTTGCTTTACGAGACTGTGTTGCGTCGAAATGAAAAATTAGTTGGTGCACACTTTTCGATCGGATTAGAAGATGCGATCTATCTCCGCGGCGAAATCGGGCTGTCGGCTTTGAACGAAGTAGAACTAGATCGCATCATTGGCACGCTGTATGCAACTGTCGAGCAGTTGTTTTGGCCGTTATTAGAAATTGGCTATGCCAAAGCCGCAACTTTGCGCACACAACGAAATAGCACTCGGACTGCATAGCGTTCGGGGAAGTCGCTGGGTGGTTCGAGTGCGTCTAACTAGCCTGAACAACGTGGTGAACTCATGAGCAAACAAGGCGTTTCAGTTTTGGGCGTCATCGGCGGGGGCAATATGGGCTCGGCTCTCGTAAGAGGTTTGTTGGCTGCCGATTTTTCTGCCGATCAAATTGTGATCGTCGAGAAAGACACCGCGCGAATCGCTGAACTCAAACGAGAGTTCGAAAATATTGAAGTTGCCACAAAGTTGCCAAAGTGTGAGTCAGTCGTGTTGGCAGTGAAACCGACAGATGTTTTGGAAGTGTGTGGCTCACTGGCCGAATTTGGCGTGCGGCAAATTCTTTCGATTGCTGCAGGCGTCAAGATAGCAACGATCGAAAACGCGATTACCAAAGGAGTTGCAGTTATTCGAGCGATGCCAAACACACCTGCGTTGATTGGACAAGGTGCTTCAGCAATGGCGGCTGGCAAAAATTGCAGTGCTGAAAATGTCGCATGGGCAAAGAAAATTTTGTTGGGTGTCGGAACTGTTGTTGAAGTCGAAGAGCATTTGCTAGACGCAGTTACGGGGCTGTCTGGCAGCGGGCCTGCATATGTATTTCTGCTGGCAGAGTCGCTGATCGCCGCAGGCGTTAAACAAGGTTTGACCGAGCAGATTTCTAACGAACTTGTACGTCAGTTGTTGGTGGGTTCTTCGTTGCTACTTGCCGAGAGTTCTGAAACGCCAGAACAGTTGAGAAAAAAAGTGACGTCGCCAAATGGTACGACGGCTGCTGGAATTGCCGAGTTACTCGGTAAACAATTCGCCGAGATTATCGCGGGCGCAGTGAATGCCGCAACCGCTCGAAGCAGAGAACTTGGGAAATAATCTCGAAAATTTCTGTTGAAAGTTTTGTTTGATATCCCTAATTTGTGTCTAAAGTGATTCTAGAAATGTCGCAAGATCACCGGACGGGGTAACCCCCCAACTGGGAGTCGCGCTCGCGAGAGCTGCGCCGTTTGAGCCGGTGCCGTCGGGGGGTTGGCACCGGCTCTTACGTTTCTCAGTATCGTGAGACACCCATGGCAACTAAATATTCAACTGTTTCGTTTCTGTCTGATTACGGAACACGTGATGAATTTGTCGGTGTGGTCAAGAGTGTTATCTATGAAATCGCACCGCAGTGTCGCGTTGTCGATTTGACACACGACATCGAACCATTTGATGTTCGAGCGGGCTCATTGTCGTTGGCAAGATGTGTTTCGTATGTCGCCAGTGGCGTAGTTCTAGCCGTTGTAGATCCGGGTGTCGGCTCATCACGTCGTGCTGTTGCCGTTGAAGTCGCCGACGGCAAAGGTGTTTTTGTCGGGCCGGACAATGGGTTGCTAGCCATGGCTATCGCATTGGCAGGTGGCGCTGGACGGGCAGTTTGCCTAACGAATACCGATTATCACCTATCTAGTCCGGGTGAAACTTTTGCCGGTCGCGATATTTTTGCACCAGTAGCAGCGCATCTATGTAATGGTGTCGATCTCAGCGAACTTGGTGAGTTGATCGACCCTGCATTGTTGTTGCCGGGCGTTGTGCCTTTGCCACGCGAAGAGGGCGGTACTTTGCACGGCGAGGTGACATGGGTTGATCGCTTCGGCAATTGTCAGTTAAATATCGGACCAGATGAGGTCGCACATTTCGGTGAAGTCTTACGTGTTGAGATTGGCTCTGTTCTAAGTGGCGCAAGTGTCGATCGCGAGAGAGTTGTGCGTTCGTTGAAAGTGGTACGAAGTTATGACGCAATTGGAAGCGGACTTGGACTCGTGGTCGACTCGTATGGCATGCTCTCGTTATGTGTTGATCGCGGTTCGGCGGCTCGCGAGTTGNATTTGGGTCAAGGTGATTTGGTTATTTTGTCGCGACTTGAAGAGAGTGATCAGAACAGCACAATTACTACTTCAGTAAGAATCGCCCCGAAGAGATAAAGTTCGAGATATGCGACCAGCAACAACATTGACGCTTGGTTTGTTGCTTGCGGTGATTTTCATCGCCGGGCTTTTGTCAATTGTCGGCAGGTAGCTCTTTTTGCGATCGCGTTGCATTGCTTGCGACCAAAAAACCTACAAACAAAATGCATAAGCCCACCAAGAGTGTGATTGCAAACGCCCGATCTTTGCCGAGTCGTCCGGCAAG
>JGI25930J51415_1000078_pt1 | contig 17743 bp, 15 predicted proteins | sample LauGreFa1BDMLBDN_2_FD_51415 | JGI IMG/M metagenome (IMG submission 51415) | reverse complement strand
TTTCGACCGTAATGCGCGATAAGCCCTGATTGCGAGCGAATTGCTCAGTGTTTTTCCGCGCTTTACCGCGCACAAAAAACGGAATTTTTTTTAACTCCTTCTCGGCGTCGACTTCCCAGGTCGGCTCATTGGCCGGCTGCTGTGCGGGGTGCTTATCAAGCGATCGATTCGAAAGATCACTGGGTTGGTGGTCGGCACTTGTCCCTGAGCCTTGACTCGGTGAGATGCCTTGTTCGGCAGCGCGCGATACGCCCTGTCCTAAATGCGAAGGGCCTTGCGCGTCATGAAATTCAAAATCTTCCCTAAACATCCCAAGCAGATGTTCTTCAAGGCCCATCATTAAGGGATGAATCCAGGTATCGAAAAGCACGTTACTGCCTTCAAAACCCATTTGGGGCGAGTAGCGGGCCGGATAATCCTGGACATGTACCGGCGCAGAAATCACGGCACAGGGAATTCTCAAGCGCTTGGCAATATGCCTTTCCATTTGCGTACCAAGAACAAGCTCTGGCTGAAGCTCTTCAATCGCTCGTTCCACTTCCAAATAATCGTCAGTAATCAGCACTCGGGCGCCAAGACTGTCGGCAAGGCTACGAAGCTCCCGAGCCCATTCTCTGCTATAAGTTCCAATTCCTATAACTTTTAGGCCTATCTCTTCACTGGCCACTTTTGCTGCGGCCATTGCATGGGTTGCGTCGCCAAAGACGAAAACGGTCTTTTCGTGCAAGTAATTGGAATCGACAGAACTTGCATACCAAGTGGATCGGGCGCTGGCAGCAAGCTGATCGATATGGGCAGGCGCAAGCTTAAGGCCCGCTAGTGTGGCCACTTCGTCGATAAACCGCAGTGTGCCTTTAAGGCCAATGGGTATCTCCTTCGTAAACGCCTGGTTGCAATTTTTTTGTAACCATTGCGCCGCCTGTAAGCCTAGCTCTGGGTACATTAATACATTGAAATCGGCTTCGCCAAGTGTTGCGATTGCCTGAGGATCTGCGCCAAGCGGCGCCACTACATGGACATCGACGCCGATGGCGTTTAAGAGGCTTGTGATTTCCTTTACATCGTCGCGATGCCGAAACCCAAGCGCGGTGGGACCAAGCAAGTTGCAGCGAGGTCTTCTGACAAGCGGATCATCATGATGCTGTTGCTTGCTCTGTTGCGCCTCGGGTGCGCCTACTTTCTCGGGCATTGCTTGCTGATCGGCTTTGCCTTGTTGTTGAGGTTTTACTAAATACCGTACAAGTTGGTAAAAGGTTTCTGCTGCACCCCAATTTTCTTTCTTCTGATATGACGGTAACTCAAGCGGTATGACGGGTATAGGCAGCTGCAAGGCCTGGGCAAGACCCGCCGGATCATCCTGGATTAACTCGCCTGTACACGATGCTCCAACCAGCATGGCCTGCGGGGTGAAGCGCTCATAGGCCTGCTGTGTAGCACGTTTGAACAGAGCGGCAGTATCCGAGCCCAAGTCACGCGCCTGGAAAGTGGTGTACGTCACAGGGGGGCGTTGATTTCTTCGCTCAATCATGGTGAAGAGCAGATCGGCATAAGTATCGCCCTGCGGTGCATGAAGCACATAGTGCAGTGATCGCATACCCGTTGCCACGCGCATGGCACCGACATGGGGCGGCCCTTCATAGGTCCAAACAGCAAGCTTCATGACAATCGCTCCCTGCGTTGAAGCGGTCGTGAAAAAAGAGCTGCCAGGTCAGCTGATTGTTCGAAGCCTTGAATCGGTGTGAAAACCAGCTCAATGGACCACTTGGTGCTAATGCCTTTTGCTTCCAGCGGATTAGCCAGGCCGAGACCGCAAACCGCCAAATCAACCGCAGCTGCGATGCATCGATCAAGCTGACGGTCGACATCCTGCCCCTCACTCATGCAAATGTCCGCTGGCAAGGCATCGAGTTCAGCTTGCATGATCGCCGCGTGCAAGTAAGGCGTTCCGACCTCGGTCAATTGCATCTCCATTTCCTGGTAAAGAAAACGTGCGAGTGCGGGTTCAAGCTGCGAGTCTGGAAAAAAGAAAACCTTTTTGCCACGAAGCGTTTGACGATGCTTTTGCATGGCTAAGCGCGCTCGATCGGCAAGCGGCAACAAGACTGATTGTTGATGTGCTTTCGGGATATCAAAGGCCTGTGCAGCCGCTTCATACCAAGCAAGCGAGCCCTCAACCCCAAGCGGGAAACTTGCCGGTACATGCTTAGCCGCTCTGGCTTGGAGCAGCCGCAGGGTTTCCCCGAGAAAGGGCTGAGCCAGAAGTACGCGTGTTTGTGGGCCTATGGCGGCAAGGTCCATACCGCGACGCCCAGGGAAGAAATCGACACAAACAATGCCCAGCGCTTTAAAGTGGCGACGCATTTGGTCTTCGACCACATCAGCCAAGGTCCCAACGACCAATAAGTTGGGCGGGTCCGAAGGCTTAGCCTGAGGCATTTGTGGCACAAGGGCAGCCAGGCAAGCGTCTTCGCCCTGTGTGAAGCTCGTCTCGATACCAGAGCCCGAATAGGCCAGCACCCGGAGTCGCTTAGCAAATCGCTGATCCAAACGTTGTGCGGCCCGAGACAAATCAAGCTTGATGACTTCCGAAGGGCAAGAACCCACCAAAAAAAGTAAGCCGATGTCTGGTCGTCGCTCGATCAAGGCGGTTGCAACCCGGTCAAGCTCCTCGTGAGCATCAGCAAGACCGGCAAGATCGCGCTCTTCAATAATTGCAGTGGCAAATCTCGGCTCTGCAAAAATCATAACGCCGGCCGCCGACTGCATTAAGTGCGCACAGGTGCGCGAGCCAACAATTAAGAAAAATGCATCCTGCATTTTGCGGTGTAACCACATGATGCCGGTGAGGCCACAAAACACCTCATGCTGGCCACGCTCACGTAGCCAATGCATGCGCATGCCTTGATCGGGCGCATTCATGTGTTGGCTCCTTGAAGTCTGGCCTGTCTCAGCTTAAGCAGAAACTGGCCGGCGTTAACCACATAGCTTGCATAGGCAGCAAGTGCCAAACCTAGCTGAAGTCGCTCGGGCCACTGACCCTGCCACCACACCCACAAATAAAGGCTATGCAAGGCGATCACCAGCATGCTCACGACGTCTTCCCAGAAGAACGCAGGTGCAAACAAGTACTGCCCGAAAACCACCTTCTCCCAGATCGCGCCTGTGATCATGATCAGATAAAGCAGCGAGGTCTTGGCAAGCACCGACCAGGTCGCGAGCTCAAAGCCTTCGCCGCTGTAAAAGAACCGAACAACAAGAGCAAGGCTTATGAGAAATACTACAAATTGTAGCGGTGCGAGAATGCCTTGTACTAAGGTCCAAACAGTCTGATCGCGGCGCAGACGTTCCTGGGGGCTGTACAAGGCCCTTACTTCGGATATTGATGCAGCGCGCTCCATGGTGGTCATACCGGTGTGTCGTCCTCACTNGCTGGCTGATGGCTCATTGCCAAGCCTTTCTTGTGGGTCAATGTAGACCGATGACGAGCAACTGTCAATTTGTTTGGACGTTTATTTCACTAGACAGTTTTCAGGAATGTCCAAAGTAACTGACAAAATATCCGACAAAATTTGCACAAACCAGTAGGAAAGCAGCATTTTTTTTTGTAAGATCGCGTTTCGCTGATTGTCTTAGACGGTTTGTACCGTTTAATGACAGCGATTGCGCTTCAGGGATCAAGTCGAAAAGAATCATCGAATCGAAGGAATCAGGGCGGATAACAACAGGCTCGCCAAGGGCCGGACCCCGGTGTCTGGACTAGACGAGCCGCACAATGACAAGGCGGATCGAGTTCCATGAAACGATTTGAGTCCCCGACAGCGGACTTGCGCGATCTCAAGGCTGAGGCTGTGGCAGGCTTGCTGGAATGGTCTGCTGATCTTGTTTTGATCTTGGACGCTCAAGCCCGCGTTATCGATGCCGCAGGTCATTTTGATACTGTCGATCCTGCTGAGTTAAAGCGTTGGCGAGGCAAGCTCTGGGCCGATCTAGTCACCCAGGAGAGCCGCGGCAAATTGCTTGCACTGCTCGATGCAGCCATGCAACTCGAACCACTTCAGCGAAACACCAACCGCACAAGGGCAAAAGCAAGCGAGCGCTCACCCGAACATCGGGAAGCGCGGCTAAGCGAAGCCAAGTCATCGTCAAGCCAACAAGAGGCCTTATCGAGCTGGCGTCAACTCAATCATCCCTTACGCGAAGCAAGTCTGCCCATCAGCTATCGGGTGCGCCGTTTGTATGAGGACGGCCCCCTGATTGCCGTCGGCCGATCGATGAACCCGATCGTCAAGTTGCAACAACAATTTGTTCAGTCGCAACAGCAAGTCGAGCGCGAGTTTAGCCGCTTGCGCGACCTTGAAACCCGCTACCGATTGCTGTTTCAACACAGCGAAGATCCGTTGATGCTCATCGACGCCAATAGCCTGCGGGTGCTTGAGGCCAACGCTTCCTGCCACGAGCACTTTCAATGGTCAGGAAAGCGACTGGCCAACAAAAGCCTCAGCAGCGCCATTGACGCTAAGGGGCAGCGCAGCATCCGCAATCAAATCGATCAGCTAAGGGCGAGTGGCCAGGCTGAACACGTGCGTGTGCGTCATGCCAAAAGTAAGGAGGAGTATCTCGCCAGCGTGCAGGCTCTAAGACACGAGGGCCAGATTCATGTACTGCTCAGACTCGCGCCCGAAGCGGGTCTGCGAGGAGCAGACCGCGAGCAATTACAAAGCAGCCAAGCCTGGTTTGAGCACGCACCCGACGCCATTGTGATTTGCGATCAGCAAGGCGACATTCAAAAGGCCAACCCAGCATTTCTTGAAATGGTCCGTCTACCCCACGAGGGCCTTGTTCGAGGTGAAAGCCTTGCGCGCTGGTTAGGACGCGGCGTGGTCGACCTTGATGTATTGATGAGCGGCATGAAGCAAGCTCGCAGACTTCGCCACTACCAAACCACGCTGAGCAGTGAATTCAGCTCAGCAGTTGAGGTTGACATTTCAGCTGCCTTTCTCGACGAGCAGGCTAAAAGCCTCGGGTTGACGATTCGAAGCACGCTTGGTCCTGCTGCGAGCAAGCCCACACGCGGCCCAGCCATGTCACGCTCAATGGAACAATTATCAGAGCTCGTTGGCAGCGTATCGCTCAAGGATTTAGTACGTGAATCGACCGATGTCATTGAGCGCCTTTGCATTGAAGCTGCGCTTGAAATGACCAAAGATAATCGCGCCTCTGCAGCGGAAATGCTGGGCTTGAGTCGCCAAAGCCTCTACACCAAGTTGCGTCGGTACGGTCTAGCCGAATACGAAAACAATCAAGACCCGACTGTCCAATCTGATTGACGCCTTAATGCGTCCAGCGTATTGTTCGCTGTATGCATCCAATCCAATGGCGTGCCGCCTTCGAACTTCTCAAACCGATTACCTGGTTTGCCCCGATGTGGGCATTTGCCTGCGGCGCCGTCTCATCAGGTGCCTCACCCGATGGTCGCTGGCTTGTCATCATCGCTGGTATCGTCTTGGCAGGCCCTTTGGTCTGCGCCACAAGCCAGGCAGTCAATGACTGGTTTGACCGGCATGTTGATGCGGTCAACGAACCACAACGCCCTATCCCTTCGGGGCGCTTACCTGGTCGCAGCGGTCTATACATTGCTATTGCATGGACTGTTTTATCGCTTGCGATCGCGCCACTTCTTGGCCCCTGGGGCTTCGGAGCCGCCGCAATTGGCTTAGTACTTGCCTGGGCTTATAGCGCACCGCCCCTGAGGCTTAAGCGTAATGGCTGGTGGGGCAATACCGCCGTGGCCGTTTGCTATGAGGGGCTACCCTGGATCACCGGTGCCACGGTGCTTGCTGCTGGGGCGCTCCCGGACTCGAGAAGTCTGACACTTGCGCTGTTATACAGCTTGGGGGCACACGGGATTATGACGCTCAACGACTTTAAATCGGTCGAGGGTGATCGCCAATGGAACATTGCCTCTTTGCCGGTTCAACTTGGCGTGAACCGGGCAGCAAGGCTTGCATGCATCGTGATGGCCTTACCTCAGATGGTTGTGATTGGGCTTATCTATTACTGGGGACAAAGCTTTTATGCTCTAGCCATAGCGGTCCTTTTATTAGCGCAATTTTTATTGATGCAAAAATTGTTGCGAAACCCTCATCAGCGCGCCGCCTGGTACAACGCAACCGGGACAAGNCTTTATGTGCTCGGTATGCTTATTGCAGCATTTGCCCTCCAAGCCTCGCGAACGCCCATCGCTAGTCCGGTAAGCGTATGACATCCCCACGCGAAAGTTCAGGTCATTCGTCCGCTTCAGACCATGCGCTCGCTTCAGAGCATTCGCCCACTTCAGACCACGCGCCCGCTTCAGAGCATTCGCCCACTTCAGACCACGCGCCCGCTTCAGACGGCTGTCATGTACAAGCGCCTGGACTGAGTTGGTTTGAGATTTTCAGGCTGGGATTGGTACAGACCGCACTCGGTGCAATTGTTGTGCTCACCACATCGACGATTAATCGCGTGATGGTTGTTGAAATGGCTATGCCAGCCATGCTTCCCGGTGCACTGGTCGGCTTGCACTATGCGCTACAAATATTGCGTCCGCGATGGGGACACCACTCCGATGTGAAGGGACGTCGAAGTCCTTGGATCCTGCTTGGTATGGCAGTCCTGGCAAGCGGTGGCTGGCTGGCAGCGCTTGCTACAAGCATGCTCGAAACCCAACAAGGTCTGGGCATCATGCTTGCAACGCTCGCTTTTTCAATGATTGGCCTTGGCGTTGGCGCAAGCGGTACGTCGCTGCTTGCGCTACTTGCAAAGTCAGTCACTCCAGCGCGAAGACCTGCCGCTGCAACGATTGTGTGGGTCATGATGATCATGGGCTTTGTTCTAACCGCTGCAACAGCAGGTCATTTTCTTGACCCTTATTCAAACGAAAGACTTGTAAAGGTCAGTGGCGCAGTCAGTCTGATCGCATTCGCCCTAAGTGTGATAGCGCTCTATGGCTTAGAATCTAAACACCACACCAAAGGCGTACGTGCCTTTCAACCTAAATTAAGCACCCCAGACCCTGAATCAAGACCTGCCGAAGACGCCCGCTTTTGGCTGGCACTACGATCGGTTTGGGCAGAGGCAGCGAGTCGGCGATTTACCGTGTTTGTTTTCATATCGATGCTGGCCTATAGCGCTCAAGATCTCATTCTTGAACCTTTTGCTGGCGCAGTTTTTGCGATGACGCCTGGTCAAAGCACACAACTTGCGGGCATGCAGCACGGCGGCGTTTTAATCGGTATGATTTTTGTTGCTTTGATCGGCACTTGGCGTCGTAGCGGTCAATCGATGAAGTCGATGCGACGCTGGACCGTTGGGGGCTGCGCAGCGTCAGCGCTTGCGCTACTCAGCCTAACAGCCGCAAGCATGCATGCAAGCTCGTGGCCTTTGCAGCTCAGTGTGATTGCCCTGGGCATTGCCAACGGTGTGTTCGCGGTTGCAGCGATTGGCTCGATGATGACACTTGCTGGTGAAGGCCAACACAACCAAGAAGGCTTGCGCATGGGACTTTGGGGCGCGGCACAGGCAATCGCCTTTGGACTTGGGGGCTTTTTAGGGACCATGGCAAGCGATATAGCCCAATGGCTAGTTGCCGATCCGAGCAAGGCCTATGCCTGGGTGTTTGCGATCCAGTCCATGCTCTTTGTCCTGTCGGCTTGGATGGCGATTCGAGTACCGGCACCCGAGGGCCTTCAACTCAGGGCCGAATCGCATGACAGCACCGTTCGGCCAAGCACCCCGCCACTGAAGATGGATCGTCGACTTGAGCCACCTAGGGAGCAACTAAACCATGTCTCAATTGGATGATCCCCAAGCGCTTCACAGCCAAGCCTTTGATGTGCTTGTCCTTGGAGGTGGCCCAAGCGGCGCTACGGCAGCCTATGATCTAGCCGCACGTGGCTATCGCGTGGCACTACTTGACCGTGAAGGTCGCATCAAGCCCTGTGGCGGAGCGATCCCTCCAAAACTGTTATACGAATTCAATATTCCACACGATGTTTTGGTCACCAAGGTACGCGGTGCAAGAATCATCTCACCCAAACAGCAAGTCGTCGGGATGCCTATTGACGATGGATTTGTCGGCATGGTCGATCGTGCAGACTTTGATCCCTGGCTTCGTGCGCGCGCAGCCCGGGCCGGTGCCGTGCGACTGTGTGGCAGCTTTTCGCATCTTCGGCGCGAGCCGAATCAGCACGCTGATCTGGTATCGGTCTACTTTCGCGAAAAGGATACCCATCAACTAAGCTCGATTAGGGCCCGCTACTTGATTGCTGCGGATGGTGCAAGGAGCACCATCGCACGCCAAGAAATCGAAGGTTCTAACGAGGGCCAGTACGTGTTTGCGTACCACGAAATACTTGAGGCGCCCCAAGTGCTCGGAAATCCTGAGCAACAACGACTGAGCAATCAGAGGCAACGGGCACATGCAGCTCCCGCTGAAGCTGCCTTCTACGACCCAAGTCGTTGTGATGTTTTTTACGATGGCGATTTATCACCCGATTTTTACGCTTGGGTATTTCCTCACGGCAAAAGTTTAAGCATTGGCACCGGCAGTGCACTCAAAGGATTTTCGCAACGTGAGGCTATTGAGCAGTTGCGACTGCGCACTGGACTGAGCCAGCAGCGTCTCATTCGTCGCGAAGGCGCACCCATCCCGCTTAAGCCGCTGCCACGCTGGGATAACGGAAGAGACATCGTACTTGCAGGCGATGCTGCTGGCGTTGTTGCGCCTGCTTCAGGCGAAGGCATTTACTACGCCATGCTCGGTGGCCGGATGGCGGCACAAGCGGTGATTCAGTGCTTGGAGCGTGGCTCGCCCAAAGCCTTAGCCGATGCAAGAAAGCGATTCATGCGACTTCACGGTCAGGTTTTTTGGGTTCTCGGGCTGATGCAACGCTATTGGTATGCTAACGACCAGCGTCGGGAGCGTTTTGTGCGTATTTGCCAAGACCGCGATGTGCAGCAACTGACCTGGGATGCTTATATGAACAAGGAATTGGTCAAGGCTAAGCCCCTGGCACACGCGCGAATTTTCTTCAAAAACCTTGCTCACTTAAGCGGTCTTGCATCGGTGTAATGGCAGCTCCCGCTTAGGATGCGGGTTATGACCACAAGCTTTAGCCCCCCAACGCGGCAGGTGCCGCTCATGACCAAGTTAACCGTGATTGCTGCCGTGGTGCTTGTTGCCACGCTCGGCGGCCTGGCGACCGATATTGGTGCTTGGTATTTGTCGCTTATCCAACCTTGGTGGAAGCCGCCCGATTGGGCCTTTGGCCCCGCATGGACGATTATTTTCGCTTGTACCGCTATAAGCGCGATAGGCGCCTGGCACGCTTCGGTGAGAAGCCGTGATCGCTACGCAGTAGGCCTTGGGTTCGCTGTCAATGCTTTTTTGAATATTCTTTGGAGCGTTCTCTTTTTCAAACTTCAAAAGCCCCTTTGGGCTGCTTTTGAAGTTTTTGCACTCTGGGCCTCTATCGCGTGGCTTATGCTTCGGATTCGAGGGCTTAATCCTTCTGCCGCTCGCTGGCTGCTGCCGTATTTGATTTGGGTAAGCTATGCAGCAAGTATCAACTGGGGCGTTGTTTGGCTTAATCCCAACCAAGCCCATGAGCAAGCGCCTGGTGCCGCAACCGCGCCAAAAGCTTCGGTCGCGCCCCAAGAGCCGTCCGCNGCAAACATTGCAACAGAAAAACCTGAGCCTAAACCCTGAGTAAGGACTCGCTTGTNATGGGGGCTTCCATAACCTCAAGGTAGGGTGCGAACCAGGTTTGTATTTGCGCTCGGATGCCCTGAGCGTCAAGACCACAAGCGGCGAGCAAGGCTGGGACTTCGCCTTGATCAATGAATCGATCAGGAAGTCCCATCATACGTATCGGCTTGACCAGCCCCATATCGCTTAGCGCTTCGGCCACTGCAGCGCCTGCGCCGCCGCTGCGAGAGCCTTCTTCGATAGTGACAATTGCATCATGGGTGTTGGCCATTTGCCGCAAGAGCGCCACATCGAGTGGCTTAATAAAACGCATATTGACCACACTCGCATTGAGCGACTCAGCCGCCTCGAGCGCAGGCGCAAGCATGCTTCCAAAGGCCAAAATCACCACGCCTTTGCCGGCACGCCTGATTTGCGCCTTACCCCAGGCGAGTGCGCTTAGGTCGCGGCGCAACGTCACACCAGGGCCTCGCCCGCGTGGATAACGCACAGCAACTGGCCCATCATGTAAAAAGGCGGTGTAGAGCATTTGCCTGCACTCATCTTCATCACTTGGCGCAAGCAGACTCATATTCGGAAGGCAGCGCAAAAAGGCGATATCGTAGGATCCCGCATGGGTGGCGCCATCAGCACCGACAAGACCCGCCCGATCAATGGCAAAACACACAGGCAGATTCTGCAGGGCCACATCGTGAATGACCTGATCGTAGCCCCTTTGTAAAAAGGTCGAATAAATCGCAACCACCGGTTTCATGCCCTCGCAGGCCAAACCTGCCGCCAGGGTAACGGCATGTTGCTCGGCAATACCGACATCGACATACCGGCTTGGAAACCGCTCTTCAAATTCAACCAATCCTGAGCCTTCGCGCATCGCCGGTGTAATGGCAACCAAACGAGGATCGAGCGCGGCCATGTCGCAAATCCATTGGCCAAAGACCTGGGTATAAGTCGGCGCATGTACTTTAGTGGGCGCGCTCTTAATAATGCCCTGCTCAAGCTTAAACGCCGACGGACCGTGATAAAGAATAGGATCTTTTTCGGCAGGCCGATAGCCGTGACCTTTTTGAGTGACCACATGCAAAAACTTCAATCCAGGTCGTTGCCGTAAACGTTTCAGTGTGTGGGTGAGCATGGCCAAGTCATGCCCATCAATAGGGCCGACATAATTGAAACCGAACTCCTCAAAAAGGGTGCTGGGCGTGAGCATCCCCTTAACATGCTCTTCAAGCTTTCTTGAGAGCGCAAGCAAACGGGGAGACCGCTTAAACATACCCTCACTTAAGGCTTTGGCCGATCCGTAAAAGCGCCCTAGCAAAAGTCTGGTCAAGTAATGACTGAGCGCCCCAACCGGTGGCGAAATTGACATCTCGTTGTCGTTAAGGATCACCAAGACATCGAGATCACGTGTGCCACCGCCATGATTCATCGCTTCAAAAGCCATACCACCACTAAGTGCGCCGTCGCCAATGACAGCGATATGCCTTCGACGATCGTCGCCCTGGTGCTGGCCATTTTCCCGTGCCGCCAAGGCCATGCCCAAGGCTGCCGAGATCGATGTGGAAGAATGCGCGGTCCCGAAGGCGTCATAAGGACTTTCGCTCCGCTTTGGGAAACCCGATAGGCCGTCTAGCTTCCTTAGACTAGACATTGCTTCTCGGCGCCCGGTCAGGATTTTGTGCGGATAACTTTGGTGGCCTACGTCCCAGATCAAGCGATCGTACGGCGTGTTGTAACAGTAATGAAGCGCGATACTCAATTCAACGCTTCCAAGGTTTGAAGAAAGATGGCCCCCTGTATGGGCCACCGATTGAAGCACAAAGGCTCTTAGCTCATCGGCAAGCGCTGGCAGTTGATGCTCGGCAAGTTGTCGAAGCTCATCGGGAGCTTCGATGCCTTCAAGCAAGGGCTGCAGCATTGCTTCCATCACTTAAACCTGCTCGCCACGATGAGCTCGTTGCATGGTCTACCCCAATGTCCGTTATCGCAAGGATCACAAGGCTACAATGACAATCTTGTCCTCTCACTATTTCGCAGGAGCCGCGGCCAACTCTGGGTGGGCCTTAAGCATGGATGCGCCAGCCAATGGCTTGTAGACACCTTGATGGCAGGTCGCACAATTCGCCTTGGGTGCATCACCAAGAGGACCCAAGTCTGCCGCTGGATAAGTAGGCTTGAGCGGATCGAAGTAGCTCAGATTCAAGTCCCTCAGCATTTGAATGCCGTGCCATGCTGTCACTCGCTGCGGCCGACTTCCAGACCATGACGAAAAACTTTGACTGTTATGGCAATAGGTGCAATTAACGCCAAGCGAACCTGAGAAATGCATCATCAAGGCGTAGTTTGACTCAGTATGCTGCAAACTCTCAACTGGTCTTAGCGCTCTATCTTCGCCAGAGGGCAGTGCCTTCACGGTTTGAACTCGGATAGGCTCCTTATCAAGAAAGTAGGTCTTAAAGGGGTCGTAGGGTAGCGAGGTCAACCCGACACCTGCTGCGGGTGTATTTTGGGCATTCCGCCAGCCAATGGCACCACCTTGCTTGGGCGCTGGCTGCTCAAACCACANGTACTTCGGAACGGGNTGCCCGCGGTGACAGGTGTAGCAGGTCACACCGGTATCGGCCACATGCGACTTCCAAGTGCTATTGATGTGCATAGTCATTTGCAACATGCGGCGTGCCACGAGTTTGGTGTAGAGATCGTCGGACTCGAAATTGCCATTAGCGTGACAATAATTACAACCCTGCTCGGGCGATACCCACTGAGTCATTGCCGCCATGAGTCGTGTGAACTCGCCTACGCCCAGATCACCAAGCACTTGCACATTCTTGTATACCGCTGATGCTTTGGGACCATCACTGGGCACCGAAGGCAAAGCTTCTGGCGCTTGGTTTGCTGCGAGCACCACCTGCTGCAAGCGAGGGTTATTGATTTCAACCATGCCCGTGCCGCGATAACCCAATTGCTGTGATTCCATCGGTGGGCGCTCGCAGGCTGCAAGACCCAGGCCGATGAAGCCAAGAATCATCCAGCGAATACCGAGACGATCCATGAAGTTAGTCTTCATTTGCTCGCTCCTTGTTGTGTGAGGGCTGGGTCAACAATGACTGGACTGACTTCCGGGTAAGCAGGTGCAACGCCGTGCTTGACTGCCCATAAGTACCAGTTATCCACCACCGTGCCGGTAAGCAGGATACCGATGCCACCGGTGAGGGTGCAAAGCACTGCAAACCACCATGCCCAGCGATGAATCGATTCCATGGTCGCGTTAAAGCCCATGGTCCAGCGCCAAAACAGGGCTGCACGTTCTGAGGCTGTGCCTCGGTCGACGATTTGCTCAATCTCACGTTCGCCACCGTAACGGCTGACAGCTAGAATTGTTGCACCGTGCATGGCGAACAAAAGTGCCGATCCGTATAAAAACGCGATCGATAGCATATGAAATGGGTTATAGAACAAATTACCGTATCGAATGGATAATGCAGATGTCCAATCGAGGTGTGGGAAAATGCCATAGGGGACAGCCTCTGACCATGAGCCCATCAAGACAGGGCGAAACAGTCCAAGGACTAAAAAGAGCCAAATCGCCGAAGCAAAAGCCCAGGCCACATGCGTGCCCATACCAAGCGCTCTTGCACGTACATAAGTTCTTGCCCACCAGAGCATCACCGAAAGGAGCAGGAAAAAGCTTGCAATAACCCACCATCCGCCCTTGTTAAGTGGCGGCATCCGCAAGCCATACTCAGGCGGTGGCGGCTCTAAAGCGAGCCAGGGTAACTGTCGCACCATCTCAATAATGTTCCAGTTCACCGATGCCAGCATTGAGAAGCCGACGATCCAGAACCAAAGAACACCAAAGACAATCGAGGCACTACCCAAGACCCCGAGGTAGATCGGTCCTATTTGAGCCTCACCGAATTTGCCAGCCCAATACAAGTACCAAGGCTCGCCTAAGCGCTCAAAGTCACCCCGTGGGAGAGGCAGACCGGTATGAGCGGGACCATGTGAGTTGGTGCGCAATTGCACCCGGGTGAAGAGGTTTTGATATTCGATCATGATGCCGCTCCGCCTTAAGACCAGATCGGTAGCCGCAGCCACCAGTTCCACCACTCAGGCCATCCACGTGTCCAGAATGGGCCACTGATCACAATACAAACCGCGCTAAAGAACACCGCAGAGATCGCAAGGAATAAGCCAAGCCTGTGAATCCCCAAGGTGCCGATTGAATAACCTAAGGTATCTCTGAAAAAGCTGTTCTCGTGCTCGGCGGTTTTGACCGGTTCACCTTTCATCGGGTTGGTCGCCGAGAGCACCAGCGCACCGTGCAATGCCAGGGCGAAGGTGGTGGTGAAAAACAGGCTAACCGCGATCATATGGGCAGGGTTGTAGTGGAAATGCAAGTACTGATAGCCCACGTTTGATACCCANTCGAGGTGGCTAATGATGCCGTAGGGAAAACCATGTCCCCATGCGCCGAGTAAGACGGGCCGTATCACCACCAAAGTGAAGTAAGCAAAGATCGCCACTGAAAACGCAAATGGCACATGCAAACCCATGCCGAGCTTTCGCGCGATCTCAACTTCACGCAAGGCCCATGAACCAAACGCGCCGAGCGCACACACGGTGACAACCTGCCAAATCCCGCCTTCTTTAAGCGGTGCAAGGCCTAGCCCGTACTTAAGATCGGGCGGGGCAATGTTGATTTGCCAAATATTCCAAGTGTTGGTGAGCGAGGTCCCATAGAGAATCATCGCTGTGCCGACAAAGGTAAAAAATACCGTAAGCACGCCGAAAAAACCGACATAAAAGGGACCTACCCAGAAATCAAATAGATCACCCCCTAGCAGGGTGCCGCCGCGTACCCGATACTTTTTCTCAAAACTGAGCATGCTCATGGCTGGGCCTCCTTATCGCCTCACCACCTGCGATCACAATATCGCTCTCCAAAACCTCAATCGATGAATATCGATGCGCACTTCATATCGTTCTGCTTTTCGTATTACCTTACGATTGCAGAGGCACCCCAAATTCAACGATCACGAATCAATCGACGCACTAGGCCCCGCCATTAAAGCCGGGACCTAGCCGCCGAAGCCGGCGCAACTTACTTCGCCGGTGCTGCAGCTGCTGCCTTGGCAGGCAGCGGCTTGGTGTCGATCCACTGGTACCGGTCGCTGCTTAGAACGACCAGATGGATCATGAACGCCAGGGCAGCCATCCAGATGCCTGTCGCCACGATCGCTTTGCGCGGATCGATTAGTCGCCAATATCGCCACATGTTTAATCCCTCCAAAAAGTCAACTGAGATGCGACATAAAGGTATAGACCGCCGCCCGAACGCTAGGGATCAGTGAACCTTGACCCTCAGCTCCCGGAAACCAGGTTCGCCAATCCCAGGCAACCAGTTTTCCCATCAGCGCTATCGAAAGAATCACGATAAATCCAATGATAAAAATCAGATCGAAACCCCTTGATGATTCGGCGGGCTCGAGCAAAGCATGTCTAGTACCGTATGTCATGGCCAGATTCCTCTTAAGGGGTAAACCAGGGACGCCACATCCAAACAAGAATGTGCGCTATGACCGCAACCACGGTGTGCAGCGCCCAGCCTTGCATGTAGTAGCCATGGAACTCCTGGCATTCCTCATCGGTCAGACCGGATATGTTGGTTCTGCTCATGAGTGCATTTCCTCCAACAATGCCTTTCGGCGGTTACCGCGCGTGCAAGACGCGGCCGGACACGTCAACCCCTTGCTGCGGATCGACGCACGAACCGAGCCGCTCACGCGTCTCGGAGTGCTCTAGATGCTTGCTTACGCCTTGCAATTCAGCCCCTTGCAAGCCCTCATCGCAGAGCAATTCAAGCAACACCCCATACTCAACGCGCTCAGCTGCTTGTGCCTGAGCACGCTGCTCGGCCTGATCGCGTANACGCTTTGCCGCTGAGATTCGAATCAGGAAGGGGAGTTGACTTATACTTCGTTCTAATAATTGTTCNGCNTCTGCGGCCCAGGGCAGCTGCCTTCTAGCTGGCGTTGGATCATGCTGATCCAGTTCTGTCGCGATCGGCAGAATATGAAAAAGCGCATCAAATAAGGCGTTGCAAACTTCCTGAACGACATAGCAGGCACCCGAGTAGCCCATAAAGGGCGTACCGGTGTGGCGTCGAATAATTGCACCAGGAAAAGAGGCAGGAATATACGCAGCACGCTTGCCGCATTCAGCCAAATACATGCGTTCGTTGTAGCTTCCGAATAAAACAAGCGGCGTCTTGGTCTTGATCAGTTGACGGACTTCATCGTTGGCTGTCTTTTCACCTGCTCTGCGCGGCACCGCGAATTGACAGGGTAAGCCAAGATCTTCCTCAAGAAAGAGCTTTAGTCCCCGCGTGTAGGTCTCATTAGCAACAACCGCAAATGAGGCGCTTGCAAAAAAGTCCTGGGTGACNGATCGCCATAAATCCCAGATCGGTTTTAGCGTGCTCTGCTTTTCACGCTCGATAAATGGCTCGGGATCGATGCCAATAAGTTCCCCAAGCGTTCTTAAAAATTCGGTGGTGCTATGCAAACCAATGGGCGCTTGCAAATAGGGACGCTCAAGGGCCTCACAAAGCATGCGGCCGTATTCCCGGTACATGCAAATATTGACTTCGGCTTGGGCGAGCTTGGGTATTTGCTTGAGTTCTGTATCTAAGGGGAAAATTAGGTTGATGTCGCAACCCATGGCTTCAACCAAGCGGCGAATCTCAGCCAGATCAGAGGGCATATTGAAGCTGCCATACATCGGTCCGATGATGTTGACCTTGGGCTTTTCGCCTTCAGAACGGGGCTTAAGCTTGGGAAGCTTCTTTGACCCGTATTCGCTCCAGAGCCACATCAAGGCACGATCGGCACTTTGCCATTGATCCTCATCAATCGTGCGTGGCAAGAAGCGCTTAATGCCACTGCCTTCTGGGGTAACACCGCCGCCAATCATCTCGGCGATTGAACCTGTCACAACCACCGCAGGCTTTGTAGGATCGAGGCTTGCATGGGCTCGCTTCATCGCACCTTCGGTGCCATGCTGACCCAGCTCTTCCTCTGCAAGGCCTGTAACCACAATCGGTAATTCATGGGGTGGCAGGGCATCGGTGTAGTGAAGTACGGAAGTCACAGGCAGGTTTTCGCAGCCCACGGGTCCGTCGATAATGACCTGCAAGCCCTTGACCGCGGTAAAGGCATAGACTGCCCCCCAGTAGCCCCCTGCCCGATCGTGATCGATTACGAGCATGAACTCACCTCGGTGGCTTGATTGGGACTAAAAAAGCCAAGCATGCGCTTAAAGCGCGCTTGTCCCTTGACCGCGGTCGCAACCGTGGTGGCCAAAGAGCTTGTACCGGCCAGTCCCATCAGCGGACGCGCTGAGATAAGGTTTGTAAAATAGAGCGCAGGCAAGGCGATTTCCTTCGCCTTTTGCACGACAGGCGTGGTTCCGATCGCAAGATCGGGCTTGAAGTGATGCATCGCTTCAAGGTCTTGCTCAAGCGAAGCGCGAAATTGAACCTGCACGCCCTTGGCCTGAAGCCATTCGGCATCATGACGATTGTGGGCAGTCTTTGGACAAGCCGTTCCTACATAGTGAAGTTGTGCCCCTGCTTCAACTAAGAGCCTGCCTACAAGCAGCTCGGATCCTTCGTACCCAGACAGGGTGATTCTTGCGTTGATGCGATGATTCTTTAAAGCCTCTTTGATTGCTGGAAGCGCAGCATCCTTGGCTGCAGCAATCAGTGCGCTGGGCACCGAGCACGCTTTACCAATCGACTCAAGCCAGGCGGCAGTGCCCTCATAACCAACGGGTGCAGAGCCGATCACTTGTCGTCCGGCAGCCTCGAATTCGCGCGTGCTCGCGGTATAAAAGGGATGGACGGCAGCTACAGCCGCAGCATCTAGAGCGCTATATAATTCGCGCCATTCACGCGTTGGCACACTCGGGCCGACTGCTAGGCCCATGGGCTCAAGC
>JGI25930J51415_1000076_pt1 | contig 17868 bp, 33 predicted proteins | sample LauGreFa1BDMLBDN_2_FD_51415 | JGI IMG/M metagenome (IMG submission 51415) | reverse complement strand
CGTCATGACCTTCTTACTCTGATTGCTTTGGCACAGAGTAAAGTGGAGTATGCGCCACTCAAAGTCGCACAGAACGCCTAGTTCGTAGAGAGAGGGGGGAGCAATCCTCCCTCTCCCTATCTATGTCCATAGTCATGCTGTGGGTATAGATAGGGTTATGCCGACCAATCGGCTCACTCTCCTATGTAAGTAGGAGACCCTACGCACACATCACCTAACTATGTGTCTTCTGTCTAAGAGAAGCCCTAGCCGTCCCCTTCACAATGTCGGCTAGGGCTTTCTCATTTCAGCTCAAATAGTGATACATCTCACATCATAGAGAATTGGCTACTGTCAATCATAGAACTATGAGCATTGGGAGTACCACCAGGTCTACGACGGGTCGCTTTGGCTATTATCAGGTAGCAGGTGAAAGGCACATAGGTGTCTCACGCTGAGTGTAAATAATTGTCCTATGTGTCTCTCACTCTCTATCTGAGAGTGTTATCTCTTGAAAGGAGATTCCTATGTCCCACACAATAAATGACATGCTTCCCGCATCTGTCCATCTTATGGACATCTTGCGTGGTGTATGTACCTGTACTGAAGAGGCACAGGAGACAGTCATTGAGACTGTTGTAGGGCAATCCAATAAGTACGCCTCTCTCGTCTTTGAGTTAAAGCGTATCAACCGCACTTCCCCTATTGGTCAAGAGATTGACCTAACTAAGGACTTGTTGGAGTACTGTAATGAGTAATCCTATGTGTAATGACTGTAAGAAGCCTATTCCCGCAGGTTCTGCCGTTTTGTATGAAGGCTATCGTCTTTGCTGGTCTTGCTATGAACTATGGGAAAGAGCAGATGAGGAGGCTATCAAAGCATGAACTGTGTAGTTTGCGGACAGCCTGTAATACAGGCTAGATGGGAGTTGGGCTATGACTATTGTATGTCTCCTGACTGTGCCCATGAACTACGAGATAGGCAATCAAAGTATCGTCTTATCCTCGTTCCTAAGCAAGGCTTTACCTATGTAGAGGCTACATCTACTGATTTACATACTGGTAAGTCATCTGGTAGGTAATTCCCCGCCTTTTTTTCGTATTGCTGATAGAAGATACATAGCCTCTGAGTCCTACGCTGTGAAGTGGTTTACTCAGTCGATGCTATTCAAGGTGTTGGAAGGAACCATCCCATAAGTTGCCGACCCACCGAGCCTCGATAAGACTTGATGCGCTTGTCCGTTAATTTGGATGCATCAACTCCTTATCACGCTGGTGCCTTTGGAATACCCGCATTTGAGAGAGTCTATGTATCTCCTATTGGTAATACACCAATTCTTCCCCGAAAAGTTTGAGATGGATAGAGGGCACACTGAATAGGCTGAAGATTGTACCGAGAGCTGAGTATGTATTTGGGAGGCTATATCTGGATACAGAGGGGGCGAAGAAGCGAAGCGATACGGACTATGGGGTCAGAGGTACCCAGCGGGGCATGTTAGTCCTCCCATAGTAAGCGCAGAGGCATAGTCAGAGACGCGACCGAGGCTATGTCTGTAGTTCTGCAACGCAAGAAAGGTCATGGAGTGAGTCTCACGCAATTCCTTCAGTAATTCAGTGTGCCGTCTATCTATCTCAAGTTGAGGTAGATACCTAGAGAAAGGGGATAGAGCGGGAGGGTTTATAGCCCCCCCGCTCTATTTTTTATGCGAAGAAAAAGAGCAAGGAAGTTAATCTCTCCTATTTTTGATCCCGTATACATTGGAGATAGAAGAGCGATGGATTACATGTCGCTTCTTGTATATAAAGTGTGGGTTCCTGCTCTTCGTGAAGTTGCAACTGAACAGGGCGCAGAGCTAATGGAGTTGGACAAACTACCCCACGAAGTGACACAAGAAGCACATCGTTGGCGTAATAGATACAACCTGTTCCCCACCGACTATCACAGGTCATTGTGGGAGGAGTACTTCAGAAGGTTAAAACAGTTATACCCCGACCGCTTCAAGAAAGGATACGAATGACAGTCAAAACCAACACACTACGGGTCAGGCGCATAGATTTGCTCGAACAACTCGAGGAACGCTATGTCTTTATGACCAAAGAGAAAGAGCGTTACGACAAAGAAATGACTCTTTATCAAGAAGCCTGTGATAAGTACGAGGCAGATGTTGAAAGNTGGGAAGCAAAGATAGAGCCTTTCCTTCGTGCTGAATTAAAGAAACAAGAGCCTGTCTTTGTTCATCACAACAGNGACTATCGTTATCGNTCCTCATACGAATACTATTCAATGAGCGTTGAGATTCGATACACATTAGAGGAGTTGCAAGACCTCATCGGTAAGTATCCAGAAAGACCTGAAGGTCCATCGTTGCCCGCGTTTCTTCGTGACCGCAATGGATACAGCAAGTCTTACCCAAGCACCTATCAGGCTGTATATCAAGCCATTACACTTTTAAACATGTCAGATGACGAGCACGTAAGTGCCGCAACCTATCAAATGGCATTGGAGGTGTTGTAATGTATCTCGAAGTATCCGATGGCATCATTGTTGTTGTATGCCTGTCAGTAGTTGCTGTTGCACTTATTAAGCAACTCTTNAATCGATAATTCCTCGAGAAGGGGATACACATTAAGCGTCGCACAGCGATGCGACCATGTGGTTGGTCAGACATGACCTGAGGTAAAACATGTCCCGCGACACCGGGGTATATCTGTCTCTCACCTGAGCATGTGAAGGCTAAACTGCTCATCAACTACAAGAGAAGGGAACATCATGTCTCCAGACTATGTGGATATGAAAGCAAGAATTGCAGAGCAAACAGAACTTGCTGGCAAACTTGTAGATGAAATGGCTGAGTTTGTAGAAGAAGGGGGANTAAGTTCTCCCGACCTTTTAGATACCCTTGCCAGATTAGGGATTGAGTTAAAGCCTATTGCGGANCATAACATTCCGTCATACGCTTACTTTGTCTCTTTAGGTATGGATGTAGATAATCTAATTAGTCAATTAGATATTGAAGTCCCATAACCAATCCTCCTGAGCATGAGATTAAACTGCTCAATCCCACCTAATAGAAGGGTAGACAATGGCAAGTATGACCATTGAAAAAACCACGGTACGAGTTACCAAAACAACCACCTCCCCAATAACAATAGAAGAAATCAAGAAGAACATCTTTGTTGTTCTTGAAATGTATAACGGATACACAGAGGCTGAAGCACTCAAGAACTATGAGTGTGTAAACGGCCAATGCATGTGCCAATAACCAACATAAACAAACCAACCCCCGAAAGGAGCCTTAAATGGCAGGGAAGAAATCAACAGGCGGTCGCAATGACAACCGTCCTAACGGCAAAGCATCAAAGAAAAACCCTAAATCAAATCCAGTAGCCAAGCCTGGCAGAATTGCTGGACGAACTGTATCCAATCACGAAAAGCGTGAAGCATGGAAAGCAGCGGGCGGTCGTTCTGACCACCCAACAATCCCACACTGGAAAACAGGCAAGGTGTATAAGAAGGAGGCAGTTAGTGTTTCCAATGACGCCTAGCCAATCGTGGCTATTCATCTTCCTATCGTTTTATACGATAGCAATTACTGTTTACGCATATCACTGGCGTAATCGTTACTATGACGCACAGTCATACCGCACATACATCAACAAGCAGACTGGATACAAGCGTACTCAAATGGACGAGTTGTATTCTNAGTCATTCTTTAAAGATTAAGGAGCAACAAATGAGTTCAGTAAGAACCCAAAAAGTAATTAAGTTGGTAACTCANGGAGAANTAATCAGTCTCANTGACCTNAAAGAATTCATTCAGGCTGTTGAAGACTACAAGAAAGAACACGACATCAAACCAGATATTTATACCTGGGCAGACTTCAGTCAAGAGTTAAGAGAATGCTCAAGCACTGATTGTGAGTCCGTGTATAAAACCTTTGATGGCACTCTTTCTTGGACAGCACCAGAGTCTGTTAAACAACTACCGGAATAGGCTTACACGGATGGCGGGAGTTCTGTGAACGAAAACCTCCCTCGTAAGACCGCACCATCATGCGGTATACAAATGTGATGGCGTCTGTATAGACTTCGCGGCCTATACAGACACGGTGTTTTGGCCCAACACAAACAATCGGCCACACCAGGGAGTGCATATGACTGAAATATATAATCCCGACACGCTTGCATGGCAANANCGTGCAGCGTGCAAAAACTTCCCCGTAACTATGTTCTACTATGACCATAATGAACGTGGTCAAGAGCGTATTTACAGAGAAACAACAGCTATTGCCATATGCAAAAGCTGTCCCGTAATAAGACCATGTCTGCAAGACGCTATCAACAGAAAAGATGCTCACTCTATTCAGGGTGGGACTACACCTGTTATGAGGGGTCATAAAATGCGGACTGTCCCAGAACAATGAAGGGAAACAAATGCGAAAGCGAAAGATAGCAAAACAGATAGAGCGCATGATGGTTGAGGAAGAACTCGAACTTCATGATCTTGATTCTCAACACAGCAGGGCATATCACACAGGGGTTATCGATGGTCTAGGCCAAGCCTTGTTTGCTATTGACCCCAAGCGTGCACGCCGTAATCCAATCAGTATCGTATGGTTTGATGAAGATTACGACGAACCACGCAAAGTCGAACAAGACAGGGAGACTGCATTCGATGTAGTTAATGACCCTGCTTTGTTTGCAACAGCGGAGGCTGAGTAATATGACACTCAGTAAATGGCATGTCAATGATTACACCACCGCAAAAATATGGCTTGATGAAGGCCGTAAAAAATGGGAACGACCTTTGTACATTCGCCACCTGCGTGTGTACAAAAGATCAAACGGCATAGCAATTAGTGCTCCGTGGTATAACAATGACCTAATCACTTATCATCCAGATGGGACTGTAACTATACGGGCCGAATCTTCAACAAATAGGTGGGGAGGTATGTGGTCTCCACTTCGTTCTCAAACTACAAGGCGAAACATTCTAGAGTTCTCTGGCATTCAGGCTATTGAACAAAAGAACTTCAACTGCTATCTTACCTTTACAGATGCTGTAAGAACCCCACCTAAAATACAGGGTTGCCGTGTCTGTAAACAACGAGGAAAAGTAGATGGGTGGTGCTCAAGCGTATATTGTGACTACGATGATACGTGCACAATTCACCCAAAAGATGCTTCCTCAATTAACAATATATACCGTCGCACATGGCACTACAAAGAATGTGAGCACGGCAAAGTTGGAGGCCACACACTTCCTCTGGCACAACACTGTTACGCATGCGGGGGTACTCGTAAGCGTGATTACGGATCAAAGCTAACGTCTTTTCTATGGGATGGTACAGCCATCAAATTAAAAGACGGACAGTTAGTAAAACAACCACCAACCGAACTAGAGAAACGGATCGCAGCATATGTCAAACTTGACACTTGATTTCACCGGTGAACAGGTACCTACCAGAGGCCTGATTACCTCTCCCCTACAAGCAGCAGCACAAATTCAAGCAGGTTATCTTCCAGCTAACTTGATTGATTTGCATGTCAATGAGTTTAGGGATGCAACTCTTGGATATATTCTAAGAGACACTACCGACCACGATACAGTTCTTGGGGTGTTATGCGCTGCCATGAGAAGCGTGCAAGATTTAAACGTAAGCAGAGTTTACGGAGAGTATCTAACTGCTTGTTCTTACTCATGGGGTCGTAATGACCTTGCCTTAAAAGCAATCACACATAATGCACCAGAGAACACCACAAAATTTGTCTGGGCTGTGGCTCAAGCCATGGCAAAGCAAATGCCTGGACCGTTCTATCAAACCCTACTGGTATCACAGTTGCATCAAGCAGAAAATGCTTGGCAAGAGATGTATCCAAACCCATAACCAACATAAACAATTCCGCACCCAGCGCTAGTGTAGTAAGAAGTACTCGATAAGATACTTGATTCGACCCAAGCCGGAAAGCAAAATACTGATACTTTCGGGTCAACTCCTGTTGATGAGTTATTTATAACTCTTAATATTAATAAAGGGCGTTGATGGAGTAAGACGTTGAGCAAGCCCGTAATCGCTAAGTTTCCAGCCTCTCCTATCCTTCGTACGTACATTACACCAGCCTCCCTGGGGCAGGCCTTAGAGGTCTGCCCCAGGGCTTTAATATAAAAGGAGAAATACAATGTGCCAAGCATGTCATGATGACCATGAAGATGATGATACTCCAAGTTTAGACTCATTATCGGAAGTTGAAAAGCAAGAGTTTTATGATTACGCTACAAAGCAAATGAATTTAATTATGAGCAAGGCTGAGAATCAAGGCGTTTTAATGGACCTGATTACTAAGTGGCCTAAAGATAAGCAGGTTGCGTATGAGATGGCAACCGTAATTGAAAACCGCGTCCTAGAAGACGACGATGAAGACTAGGTTTCCCTAACAAATAGTTAGGGAATGTCATAGCAATATGACAAACGATTCCATTACCAAAGAAGGGGTAAAAGCTATGGATATCGCTGTATTCACTGAGTCGTACGAACCAACCATGGGGGCTAAGCGCCGTCAGGTTCTTATAACTCCACATGATGGAAATGTACGAATCTACTCACGTAATACTGATGGGACAAAGGGTCCTCACAACAAGTGGGAGGAAACCGACCTGGANAGTATTACAGGACAGATAAGTACTGACGAAACGCTAACACGCACACCTGTTGCTGTATATGTTACATCAGCAGATGAACGTGCTATGACGGACAAAGGTTACTCCCCCGTCCTCGGCACTAAAGCATGTCAAGCACATACCAAGTCAACAATCAGCACAGATACTACGCCTTTTGTAGAACGCATNTGCGAACTATACGAAGCCGTAAGCATTGGTGATGATTCACTTGAGGACCATGTGATTGATAATCGCCGCATGCCAGGAACTCCTGTCCCGCTAGTGTCAGCACCAACACAAACAATGCCAGCACCAGCACCACAGTTAAATGAAGCTGTGCGAGCTAAGTTCGGAATTGAAGCAGAGTATGTTGATGAGACTAATTTAGCCCCAGTACATGCTGGAGCAATGATTGCTGCATCACTTGCGTCTGTTCCACGAATTGAACTTGCAAAGCGCTATGTGCATAGAGACATCTGGTCCGTTCCGGACTTTGAAGTCTTTGATCATGCTCGTAGCAAGAACATCAATGTTCTTATCTATGGTCCTACCGGTCCAGGTAAAACCACATCTGTTGAAGCGTGGGCTGCTGAACGCGGTCTACGTATGGCTACAGTCTCAGGTAACGCTTCTATGGAGCCAAGCCAAATGACTGGTAAGTTCGTATCAGATGGTAAAGGTTCATTTGCATGGATTGACGGTCCAGTTACTGACGTAGTCCGTAATGGTGGCGTCTTACTGCTTGACGAAGTTAACTTCATCAGCCCTAAGATTTACACAGTTCTTTACGGCTTACTAGATGGTCGTCGTGAAATCACGTTGTTGGATCACCATGGTGAAACTATTAAGGCTCATCCAGACCTTACTATTTTCGCTACCATGAATCCAGATTACATTGGTACCACGCCGCTTAACTTTGCATTCCGCAATCGCTTTGACATCCAAATCCCTTGGGATTACGATGATAAAGTGGAGGCTAAGTTAGTTTCATCTAAGGCGTTGCTGGTAGTAGCAAAACAGTTGCGTGTTGAAGCCAACAAGGGTCAGTACGAAACACCAATCTCAACCAATATGCTTCAAGAGTTTGTTAACTTTGTTGACACTCTAGGGTATGAGTTCGCAGTGGAGAATTTCATTGCTCACTTCAGCCCTGATGAAGCAGCAAGCGTGAGACTAGTATTCCAGACACACGAGCACAATATCAAGACAGACTTTGGTATTGAGATTCCAGTAACACTTGAGAAGGAANCAGAGGAGAAATCCCCTGTGGAAGAACTCATGGCGTGGGCTGGCGGATACGCTCAAGCTAATGGATTACTATAACTATGCTGATTGAACAATTAGACAATCAGAGATGGGAAGATGCCAGAACCGAAGAGACGCAAGAACGTTCAGTTCGGTTGAACGCATTATGCCGCGTGTACGAACAGGCGGACCGCGTTCTAACTGGTGACCCAGTCATAGTCAATGTCGTACCTGATGGCCCCGCACCTGCGTGGTCTGATGGTGCTGCAATCTATATCAACCTCAATGAGATTGAGGATATGGACCTAGAAACATTGACGCAGGTTAACGGCCTTAACTATCACGAGTTAGCCCACCACCTGTATTCGCCTCGCAAAGGCACAGAACTGGTCAAGTGGATTATCGAGAACAACTACTTCCAAGCGTTTAATATCTTGGAGGACCAGCGTATCGAGACTCTGCTTACTGGTAGATATCCATCTATTGCGCCATACCTAACAGCAACAGTTGCTCGTTGGCTTGGCTCATCAGAGGATATAAATGGCAACTATGTATGTATACGTGGTCGTCGTTACCTACCCGTTGAAATTAGACAGGCGTTCAGAGATGAATTTGCTTTTCCTGAACTAATACCAACAATCATTGACATCGTTGATGAGTATCGTTTGCTTGCATTCCCCAAAGACTACGATACAGCAAGAACACTGATTGAGCGATTCCACAAGGAAGTATGTCAAATCATGGGCATACCTGAGATGGATGGTGGTCCCAACAAGTGTGGTGACCGCAGTCCTGTATCAAAAGGTAGACCTGAACCTGGCAAGGCTCAAGAGAAAGATGCTCAACGAGCAGCAGGTATNGGTACTAAAGAATCTACCTATGTTCCTAAACCTAAAGCTGAAGCACAAAAACCTACGGAGGGTAACTCTCAATCACCAAGTGATGAGCCTAGAGAAGAATCAAATGGCGAGGGTAACTCATCAGGTCCTAGTGTGTCTAAAGCTCCTACGTCTGTACAAGAAGCCTTAGACCGTAGGGAAGAAGGAGTTAACTCTTCTATATCTTCCTCACCCGGTGTAGGGCACGCCGATAGTCTAGGTGGACTACCAGACAACATCAATGACATGTTAAATAATGCAATTGATGATGTGCTNGCCCGCAAAGATGTTCAAGCAGATGTACGCACCAAACAAAAAGTAATCATTGGCGGTGATGGTAAGCATGAAGATATCACTAAGCGTGGTAAGTTCAGTGATACCGAAGTCCCCCAAGACGCAATCATCTCTTATCGTAAGTTTGCGAAAGAGTTGCAGCGTTTACGTGATGACTCAGAACCTACGTGGCAACGTGAGACCCCTACTGGTCGTCTCAATGTGCAACGTGTAATCAGAGGCTGTGAGATTGATCAAGCCTTTGATCGTTGGGACGAAGGTGATGATGGCTGTGATATTGAAGCAGTCATTCTTGTCGACCGTTCTGGCTCAATGTCTAGTGGNCGTAACGATCAGAAAGCATCTATTGCTTGCTGGACTATTAAGCGTGCACTAGAACATATACANGCCCCAGTAACCGTCTATGCATTTGACGACGCAGCTGAGGTAGCCTACACCCGCAATGAACTTGCACACAAGACTAGGTACAAGTTCATCTTTGGCAATGGTGGTACTGAACCGTACCCAACCTTGCTAGCCGCTGAACAACTACTTATGGCTTCACGTAAGAAGAATAAGATGTTGTTTATAGTTACTGATGGTGTCTTCGACACAAACAAAAATGATGAGCTTATCCAGCGTATNAGTCGCCGTGGCGTCTTGACAGCTATGACCCTCATCATGGACGATAAAGAATGGAAATACTATGTGGAGGACAACAAGCAACTAAATGAAGAACAGTTGCGTCACAAAGCAGAAGTNTTTGCCCGTATCAGTAATGCCAAAGACCTGCTTCCCTTTGCTAAACAGGTTGTAGTAAGTGCCATCAAAAAACGTTCAAGAATGCGTTAGGAGGGAACTATGTACACAGTATTCGATAGCTTAACTCAGACTTTAATTGAGACATTCGATGATTATGAGTCAGCTCAGATGTTTTTGCTACATGTATCAGACTTAATTGCTGATGGTGGCGCAAACCTATCAATCGAACCTATAACCACAGTCCAAGACTGGGCTGCGGATAACGGAATTGTATTGGACGGAGTTATAGTAGATGCCTAATAAGTCAGAACTATACATGTCCAGTGACGCAATGAAGTTACAAGAAGATGCGATATACAACTCGTATAAAGCTGCCACCCGCAAACTCTTAATTGAGAACAATGCGGAAGACTTACTACCCATGCTAGGACTAGAGGAGGAAACAAATGAGCATAACCCTGGCTGATTTTCAAAAGTTACAAGAACTTGCTGGCAAGTATCCAACCTTTGAAGAAACAAAAACTGCAATTGAATCTGAATTTCCAGGCACAATTGTAGAACGAACTGAGTCCGGAATGACTATCAAAACTGAAGGGACAAAATAATGTCAGCAACAATAACACGCAAGGGAGCGTGTGAGTTAATACGCTCATACATTGGTCGAGAGGAAGAATGTAAAGGAGAAGACTTTGACAGCATTGTGTTTGCTGTAAATAATGACTGTCAAGTTAGAGACTTCGTTATGGGACTGCCTCAATACTACGACATGCAAGAAGTAGTTAACTTCTTAGGACACATGGCAAACGAATCAAAGATCAAAGATGACATCCCGTTTGTCACAGTCATTGCTCTCTTAGCCTATGAAACTAAATCCTATGACCAGTTCTACAAGTCTATTGGATACGTATCTGTGCATGGAAGCAACTATAGCTTGGCTGGGTTGTTAGCTAGGATTGCTAGCAGTGCGTACCCAGGTGAAATGCTAACTAAGATGCGTGAAGAACTTCACGTAAAAGTAATGGAGGCTTGCTATCAAGGTGAGCATATAATCACAGAAAGTGAGAATGGTGATGGTCAATACATTTCTACCCGTTCCGATATATCAACGAGTAGCGAGGATTCTGGACGTGAAACGTCTGGGGAAGCAACGAGTGGAAGCACTACAGATACTCAGAGCTAATCTTGGACTAACTAAAGGTTGGGAAGAATCATCCCGCGGCGGTTATGTGGCGTGGTCACGAAGGTAGCCTAGCTGTGTACACATTACATATGTGTGCCAGATGGGTTGCGTTAGGGTACAAAGACAATGTCACTGACCAAGTACGTGAACTAATGAAAGACCTACCTCCGGAATCTTTTACAGAGCCGTGGTGGTTAGGTAACGAAGAGTTCCATGAAAGTCATCAATCAAACCTCAAACGTAAAGATCCAATCCATTACCAGTTTGATGTTGAAGATGACCTGCCATACAAATGGCCAACACAAACAATCGGCGTGCTACGCACAACTAAAGTAAAGGAGTAGCATATGTCTAAATACACAGTAAGGTGCAAAGCCTCTGTCTACTTTGACGTAGAGATTGAAACCAAAGATAAATGGGACGCGGAAGCTGAGGGTCTTGACACCTTTAGCAATCTGTTAGATGATGCACCTTTACCTAGTCCACTTGAGTGGGAAAGCGTAGAGGTGTGGGAAGTAGAGGAGGAAACAGATGCCTAACTGGTGTACTAATACTCTTCTAGTTAAGGGAGACCCTGACGATGTACAATCATTGTTAGAAGCTGTCAAAGATAGTGAAACAGAGCTAAGCCTTAACAAAATCATAACCTGTCCAGAAGAACTATCTAATGGTCCAGCACCACAAAGAAACCCCCAACAAGAGGAAATCTTTGTGACTAAATATGGGGCTAAAGATTGGTACGACTGGAATGTTAAAAACTGGGGTACAAAATGGAACGTGACAGCATCTATCTATTCTGATAGTTTTGAAAGAGTCCCAGGGTATTCAACAGTTACAAAACCTAAAGATCGTGTTGTCAAGTTTGAGTTTGACAGTGCGTGGAGTCCACCTGTTGCGGCGGTAAATATGCTCGCTAAACAATTCCCCAAGTTGGACTTCTACCATACATATGATGAATCGGGTTGTGACTTTTCTGGTTACAACATGTATAGTAAAGGAGTATGCGTAAAGGAAGTGGAGAGTGATTCTTTTAGTAGTAGACGAATGTACTACGAACCAGAAGATGACATCTTTGATTATTTCCCAGACAATGAATAGAAGGGGATAACTATGTACCACATCAGGTTGACGTTTGACATCAACATAGCCGAATGGCGTATTGATGACCCAACTAACCCGAAGAATGCAGAATGGTCACTAGCGGTGTTTGACCGGAATCTAGGCGAATGGGTTAACTTAAATGAATGCACTCGCCCCGGTGAAAGTAATCGTTTAGTGAAGATTGAAGTACTAGAGGAAACGAAGAAGCCTCCGGTAGCACTCCGGAGGTCTTCAACTGACGTAGTGAACTCTTAGTTAGAGCTTACACGTATATTCTACAACACAAGAGAAGGGAAAAATACATGCTAGACATGCAATTTGCTAGCAATACCGTTAAGGATAAGCACATCCGCAAACTGGTATCTGCCCTCAGAGATGCTGGACTAGAGGTAACCGTTACCAAAGGTAAGCAACATATAAGGGTGGAAAATCCGCAGACTCACAAGGTGGTATTCTTTGGGGGTAACTCCTTAGGAGACTGGCGAGCTGCAAAGAATATTCTACGAGACTTAAAACTTGTAGGATTCAACCAAGATATAAAACTAGGTTAGGAATAGCACATGGCTAAAAAAGTAAACTCAGTGTTCGATGCAACACTAAAGAAAAACCCAGAAAAAGGTGGAGCATGGTTGGCCCGTGTCACCACCTATGATGAGGGTATGGAAGACGGCAATGTCATAGTCTCTACCGCATGGTCTAATGCAAGTGCTGGAAAGCGTTGGATTAAAGAGATGGTGGCTAAGATGACACCGCGTAAATCTGTAAAGATGACCGCTTGCACAACAACACCGCCAGATGCAAAGGGTAAGCCTATGGCGTTTGAAGGTAAGCTTTCATATAAAAGGGATATCTAATGGACTTTGAGAAGGTACTCCCAATGAAAACAGTTAATGACCTTATGAAAGAATTAAGGGAAGAAGCTGAACCAGAAGAAAATCCAATAACACAATGTAGCTGTGGTCACTGCACTTGCGGTGGACAGGTATAGTTAAGCACTAAAACAAATGGCCCCTCGTCTCTCGGGACGGGGGGCCAAATGTTTGTGTTGGCGAATTTTCAGGAGTCAATATCGTCGTCTGCAAATAGGTCTTCTAGGTCTTCGATATCTTCCTCATCAAAGTCATCAATAACATCTTCGAAGTCTTCTTCAAATTCTTCGTCGAATAGATCTGGATCCAGGTCTTCCATAACAGCTCCCGTACTAGTAGGTGTAGAAATCGTACACTATTAACTATTATCTTTAATCAACTTTACCTCGCAGAAGTCCGTGGTGCAGTAAGACTCCCCGATGGCATCCGCGGCCATGCCGGCATATACCCCAGCAAAGTCAATCGGAAATAAGGTCATAGTTGCTTGGTTGTACTCTTCCTCAGTAATCTGAGTATAGGGCATCTGTGGATATACAGTATTGCCTGAAGGTAGGAAAGAGACTGTCTTGAGTTGGCCGTCATACATATGTAGAACCGTACCGATGTGCTGGGCCTCAGTTTCAGGGTCAAAGCTTACGGTTACAGANACCGAGTTATCTGACCAATAACGTTGAGCAGTTGCGGCNAGTGCCATCTTCTCATAAATAGANACGTCTTTTTCAGAACGTGTAGCCCCCGACTTAATTGGGAAGAACACTACAGACGTTGTATCCGGAGATTCCGATGCCGGTTCAACACGATACTGAGCCATCTTAAATAGAGGTAGCATCGGGTCAGAATTAGCAAAACGAATGGCACGAAGGAAGTACTTTCCACCCACCGGCCAGTGGACTCCAGGACTTTCACCTGCGAGAATTGAAACTGTGCCTGATGGCTTGACGGTGGTCATCTTGATTGACTCACGGATGCCTAACCATTCAGAGTAGGACTTGTCGTACTGCTGGATAGTTGTATACCCGATATCCATCCAGTTACGTAGCATAGGTAGGCCCTTATTATCCGCAAAATTAGCCACACCCGAAATTGAAGTTCCGATACGACGGTTGCGTTGCATGATGGCGTTAGTCTCTTCCCAGTGTGTAGGAAGTAGGGTTACGGTCTTGGCATATAGATAGGCAAACTTTAGGGTTCTCTTAAAGTCCTCTAGGTTGTCGTGGCGGTTGAGATAGGTCTCAACCAAAGTACAGCACTCCATGGATTCCAAAGACTGCTCGGCACATGGGTTATATCCCGCGGCTCTCCAATCCTTATTGTTAATTGGGTCAGCAAGTCGTCCGTATTGACGAGTTACATCCATCCAAATAACACCTGGCTCACCGTTTAGGGCAATGCCTTCAATAATAGGAGTCAAGTCTTGTCCGACAGAGACCTCTACGGAGTTGTTAGACATCCAAGCCCACCCTGGGCTCTTTGGATCATAAGAGTTACGCTCTGGATATACCTCGGCATTCTTTAAGTTCAGAAAGTCCTTGTCATCCAAACGACCTAGTAGTAGCTCAGCAGATCTACGAACATTTCCAGAAACTACACATACCCCAATCAAATTCCCAATGTCCGCAATATCCTTGCGAGTTAATTTTTCGCCACTACGATCTTTGAAAATTCGACGAATATGATTATGCAGTCTTTCTAGCGGTTCGTGTCCGGCTGCGGTTCCGCCAAACGTTTTGATTGGCGTGCCTGCTGGTCTAATTTCTTTGTAATCAAATACTGGAGCCTTGCAATCTGGCTTGAGGAAGGCATTGATGAGGAGCGCAACGGAATCAACCCAACCTTCTCTGGTGTCGGGGATGATGATGGGGTCTGTGTCTGGTTGTGGTTCATAGATTGTAAATTCCTTGTCTGCACCCTTATCGTCAAAGCCAACGCCTACCCCTAGCATTGATGCTTCCATTAAGAATGCGAATGGTTTCGCTGGATTAAGTTTTGTCATTGCATCTGTAGATACGAATGAGCAATTCTGCAACGCTGCTGAATTACGTTGAACGTTTACGATTGGGGTACCCATTACCCACAAGCCACGTCCTGGTGGTGTCCACTTCAAATTCCATAGTCGGTCGTACGCTTCTTTGGCAGAGGCCTGTGCCTTCGCATCGTTCCAAGGAAGGCGATTAGTTTTAGCATGGTCTTTCTGCAACGAGTACATACCGTTGATTACACGTTCACATACTTCTGCCCAAGTTTCCTTAGTGCCATCTTCTTTAAGACGGGAGTATGTTCTTAGGAATGTAATCTCTCCGACAGAGTTACCTGCGGCATCTGTATAACCCCAAGGTACTGGCTTGCCTTTATATGAGTGTACGAAATCTTCAGTAAGTTTAAAGGAAAACAAAGTAAAGCCCTCTCTGTATATGGTGTAGTTACTCTAGTGAATCAGAGATTATTCTAGTGGTTTCTTCCTCAGAAATCCCACCGTTTGGTATCTCCTTTAGAGTGTTAGCTCTATCACCAAAGAGCGCTGACATTACACCACCCGAAGTTTGGCGTTCTACGGTCATTCTCACGAATTCCCGGTTATCTTCTAACTCCTTTAAACTCTTAACAATCTTAAATAGTCGGTCAATCTCCTGCCCCGTGTTTGGATCCGGGTAACCGCCGTTGAGTTCTTCAGCAAATCTAGCAAAAGCGACCCTTGCACCCTGCATCTCTATGATGGCATTTAACAAACCCTTAAGTTGATCTTTAGTCTTTACCTCGACTGGCAGATTAAATGCACAAGCGTTATCTGGCTTAAAAGCTGGGCAGTTAGCCGCAACAAAACACGAATTACATTGGCGTAATGATGTGGACGTAGTTTCAAGCACTGGAACGTCTCTTATCAGGTCACGACCACTCTCATCTTTATCGATTACAGTCTTCGTATTTACCGAAAATACCGGTAAAGTACGCGTTTCTGATGGGTCTCTCTCTATGATTTTAGACCGTTCTACGTCAGAATCTTTCCGCACCTCTAGGGCCCTGTTATCAGGATCTAACCCTAGGGTTTCCGCAGAACCTGGACTATCTATGTCCACACTGTTATCAGATAACTTCTCACCATCTACTATTGATAGATGCGGCGGTTTCTTTTTATCCACGGATTTCTCCAGCTCTAAGTAGGACCAAATAGCAAGGCGGGTTACCTCGGTATTATCATCATTGAGAATCTTATCGAAGTCTAGCCCTGCTTTTTCTATAACGGATTTATAACGGGGCCGGGCTTGGTCTTTCATCTTCTTCTGGTATCTTACCAAACGATTGCCGTCCCAAACGATAGTTTCACCCCTCATCATTGGGGACAACCAAGACAGCGTACTAGCCGTAGCTAGCGGAACCTGGCGTAGATTATCTGGCTTGGCACAGGCAATCCCATGATAGTTAGTTCCAAACTGGCTCTGTAGCGCCCGTGTGCGGCCCGCTAAGGTCGTATCAGACTCAATTACCTCTCCCAGTAGGGCTACGTTTTCCCACTTCTCAGATAGGGCAAACAGGGCTGCATGCCCCATTTCGGGTTTCCATACTGGCCAGTATTTTGCTCCAAGTTCCCACCCAATTGTTTTGCGTTGTTCTTCAATCCAGGTGGATCCTAGAACGGGGGAGTCAAACTCCACTACCCCTGAAATACGATCATAGTTAGTTGCTATGAAGTCTTCGTAGTCCGCAGCGAATTCTTCAGCCTCCCGAGTGGATAGGGTGGTGGTGGCGGCGGTTCCTGCAGTTAAATAGATTTTCACATCATCTGGGTACTTCTCTGATAATAGATAGGTTTTGCTTTTAGGAAGCCCACGTTTGCGTAAGCCCCAAAAACTTACACCGATATTCTGCACACCAGACTCGATTAGTAACAATCTATTAGAAGGTACTTCACCGCCCATAAAGACAATGCTCATTCGAACCGCTTTACGTTACTTCCGAGTTGAGCTTCCATAAGCGCCTGCTTCTGTCGCTCCACCTCTTCAGCNAAATCTTCCCATGGCCGAACTTCTCGGCTTCTACGAACAAACTTAGGGGAAGCAAAGAGNATAGTTGGCACGCCTTTAGATAGAGCGTAGGCACAACGATCCGCATCCGGATCTACAAATAAATCAACTCGGCCCTGAGCCTGAGCTATAGCTAGCTGTCTGCAGCGCAGGTCTTGGCCTTCATAGAAGTATCTATTATCATAAATATCTCCATATCCAACAATTAAGTTAGTACGCAGCCAGTGCTCTGTCTGAGCTGGACTTAANTCTGAAGCAATTATGACTCTATAGTGGTCAGCCAATATTCTAAAAAGCTTTACGCCCTCTGCTATTGGATCTCCCACTTCTGTTTTTAAGACCCCGTCTAATGCTACGAATGCTGTTGCCATTATGAATACCTAACCCGTTCCCAGACTAATTCTCTATATACGTTGTTGGATTTACGTTCGCTGTTTGGTTTAAAATGCTCGTTGTGCTCTTTTACCGACTCATCAATGTAGGTACTTTCCCAGTTTTCTCTACGAATTGGGATAATATGAACATAGGGGGTTCCGGCTGAAACCGTCCCTTCAAACCCTTGTTTTAAAAAAAACGGCATATTGCCTGGCCTAAACACCCTATCATTATCTATGATTCCAGAGGTGTTTAAAAAAGGTAAATCAAATCTATTTACCGGGTTTATGTAAAGAGCGCTGTAGCCTTCGGGAAGGCTCACCCCCCATTCTGGAAACCAAGCAAAGTGATTCTTATAGTAACCNTCTGGTGAATGAAATTGAGATAACTCTGGTCGTTTTGTAACAAATCCGGGAAGTTCGCACTNTACTTCAGGCTCACCGTTTACTAAATAAAACCGTACATCGCAGGGCAATACAAAAGTGTAGCCAGAAGACATGCCCTCAAAAAAAGGTACGCAGTTCTTAT
>JGI25930J51415_1000070_pt1 | contig 18222 bp, 15 predicted proteins | sample LauGreFa1BDMLBDN_2_FD_51415 | JGI IMG/M metagenome (IMG submission 51415) | reverse complement strand
GTGTGTGATGTGCTTGCTGTACATCCTGAATATGCGTCAGACATTACAAAGGTGGCCGCGCAAGCAATCCGAGCAAGGGGAAACAAATGAACCGCGAAGACATCATGACTTTGGTTGAACGTTACGCACTGGCAATGAGATTGGTAGATCGCCACGGCAATCAATATGGCGACCGCGACTTGTTGACGCTAACGCATCAACAAATCCGAGGGGGTCTTAAGGCACTTGTTGTTTCTGAACGTGAGGCGTGTGCTGAATTAGTCGTGCGAGGGACGGACGAACCGGTGCAAACCAAGACACTTGAGATCTTACGCAAAGAACGTGAGCGGATTGCCACCGCAATCCGAGCAAGGGGAGACAGATGAAATTCAGAAAGAAGCCTGTGGTCATCGAGGCCACGCAGTGGTTCAAAGATGGCGATCATCCTGCGGTTTTTAGTGCGCTTGAAGGCAAAGGCGCAATTCAAACACTAGAGGGTTGGCACGAGGTGACCCCTGGCGACTGGATCATCACCGGCGTGAAGGGTGAGCACTACCCATGCAAGCCAGACATTTTCGACATGACCTATGAGCGGGTGGAAGCATGACACCTGAAGCAAAGGTTAAGAAACGTGTACGTGCTGAACTGGAGAGACGTGATGGAGTTTATTACTTTATGCCTGCGACTGGTGGGTATGGTCGCAGTGGTGTGCCTGATATTGTCGGTTGCTTTCTCGGTAAGTTCTTTGCTATCGAGTGCAAAGCGGGTGCTGGCAAGACCACTGCCCTCCAAGATCGAGAACTCACGAAAATTATTCAAGCCGACGGCAAAGCAATCGTGGTGAACGAGAACAACATTCACCTTGTTGGCGAGATGCTAAATGAGATCCAAACCCAAGTCCTACACACGACGTGATTCTATTGGTAGGCAGATGGAGATCGTACGTAGGCTGAAGAATCAGCACGGACTGACCATCAAGGATCTTGCAAAAATTATGAAAGTTAGCGAAAGAACAGTGCGAAGATACATGGCACCTCTTTTAGAAAAACGAATAGTTGTAGTAAACTTTACATTCACAAACTATGTAGCCAAACGTCCTGTTTATTATTACGCAATTAGGAGAGTGAAATGAGTATTGCCAAACTTGCTGACCTTGTCACCACACTGAACGGTGTGCAAACTAAGTACAACCTGGATGAAACTGATCTGCGGATCATCAACCACGTAGCATGTAACGAAATGGACGGTGGCATAAACAAGTCCACGGTTGCATCCGGTATTAAGTCTATGTCTGTTGCGACGGTGTATAACAGATTAAATAAGAAGCTGATCCCCAAGAAGTTTATACGTGAGACCAAGTCTAAAGATGACGCAAGGGGCAGACTGCTATCGTCTGGTGCCAAGTCTCAAGACCTCTTCACGTACCTTGGCAAACTATGAACATCATTGCACTAGACTTTGAAACTTATTACGATAAAGAATACAGCCTATCAAAGATCACAACTGAAGAGTACGTTCGCAGCGAATTGTTTGAAGCTATTGGTGTAGGAGTGCAAGTCAATGACGAACCGACCATTTGGTTTTCGGGGGACCATCAGCAGACGTACGATTGGCTCCATGAGTTTGACTGGCAAAATAGCTTTCTTCTTGCTCACAATGCTGTGTTTGATGCCTCTATTCTTTCTTGGCGTTTTGATATTTACCCTAAAGGTATTCTCGACACTCTGTCTATGGCTCGTGCGTGGCACGGTGTGGATGTGGGAGGAAGCCTCGCATTTCTTGCTGAGAAGTACCAGCTTGGAAAGAAGGGAACGGAGGTAGTTAATGCGCTTGGTAAACGTAGGGCAGACTTCAGTCCTGATGAGTTAGAGGCGTACAGCGGGTACTGTATTAATGATGTCAATCTGACCCGTGCCTTGTTCGATATCTTGATTCAAAACTTCCCCACCAAGGAATTGAAAGTTATCGACACAACCATCAAGATGTTTACCGAACCTACGCTTGAGCTTGACTTGCTGCTTTTGGAGCAGCACCTGGAGAATGTCAAGGCTAAGAAAGAGCAACTGCTTGAGATGGCTGCGGCTAACCGTGATGACCTGATGTCCAATGACAAGTTTGCAGAACTGCTCAAGAAGATGGGCGTCGAGCCTCCTGTCAAGATCAGTGCTAAGACGGGTAAGGAAGCATGGGCGTTTGCCAAGACAGACGAGGCGTTTAAAGAGTTAGCTAACCACCCTGACCCTCGGGTGCAGATCCTGGTCGGTGCCAGACTTGGTAACAAGACAACCCTTGAAGAGACCCGCACACAACGGTTCATCGACATCGCTAAACGTGGGCGTATGCCTGTGCCCCTTAAGTATTACGCTGCCCACACGGGGCGTTGGGGTGGTGACGACAAGGTGAACTTGCAGAATCTACCGAGCCGTGGACAGAACGCTAACAAGTTAAAGCGAGCGATACGCGCACCGGAAGGGTTTGTGATTATCGACTCGGACTCATCGCAGATCGAGGCACGGGTGCTGGCTTGGCTTGCTGAGCAGAACGATCTCGTAGAAGCCTTCGAGAAAGGTGAGGATGTCTATAAGATTATGGCTAGTGCCATCTACGGTAAGCCGGTTGAAGAGATCAGCAAGGACGAAAGGTTTGTCGGTAAGACGACAATCTTGGGTGCAGGNTACGGNATGGGGGCGGCAAAATTTGCCGCTCAGCTAAAGGTGCTTGGCACTGAGGTAGANGAAGCTGAATGTAAACGCATTATCGATGTGTACCGCAGCACCTATGCCAAGATCCCCGAGCTATGGTCGAGTGCCCAACGATGCCTAGAAGCGATCATTCAAAAGCAGTCTGCGTCCCTTGGGCGCGAAGGTGTACTGACATTCGANCCCCTGNAGCAGGGNTTCATGCTGCCTAACAAGTTGTGGCTACGATATGAGGGGCTGCACAAAGTAACTACCGATGGCAAGACGCAGTACGAGTACCCCACTCGNAAAGGCGCAACCAAGACGTANGGTGGTAAAGTGATTGANAATCTGTGCCAAGCTATTGCACGTTGTGTGATTGCCGAGCAGATGACGTTGATCGCTAAACGCTACAAGGTGGTGCTAACGGTCCATGACGCAGTTGCTTGTATTGCACCGAAGGAAGAAGCTGAGGAAGCCAAAGCGTATGTTGAACAGTGCATGCGAAGTCGCCCTCAGTGGTGCATTGATTTACCCCTTAATTGTGAGGCAGGATATGGTGAGAGTTACGGAGACTGTTGATTTTTCCCCGTTTTACATTAGTGCACAGCAACATCTTAAGGAGTTGTACGTCGCGGCAAATGATAAGAAGTTTGAGGAAGCGTTGCTGATCGTCAATGAGTTGATCGCAGATGTTCGGCAGCTTCAGATTGCACTGCTCAGTCACGTAGACTCTGGGATATAACATGGCTGCTTGGTCTTATTCCTCCCTCTCACTGTTCCAACAGTGTCCCAAGAAGTACTATCACCTGCGGGTGGCAAAGGATTTCAGGGAGCCTGAGACCGAGCACCTCACCTATGGCAAGCTTGTACACGAAGCGGCAGAGTTCTACATCAAGAATGACGTGCCGATCCCCCCGCAGTTCAGATTCATGCAGGAGCCGTTGGACGCGCTCAAGCAGATTGGTGGAGAGTACCTGTGCGAATACCGCATGGGGCTGACNAAAGATCTTAAGGCATGTGACTTCTTCGCACCCGACGTNTGGTGGCGTGGTGTGGCTGATCTTGTGATTATTAAAGATGACAAGGCATTTCTGGTGGACTACAAGACNGGCAAGTCTTCCAAGTATGCGGACACCAAGCAGCTAGAGATTCTGGCACTTGCCTTGTTCGTGCACTTCCCGCAGATCAAACGCATCAAGGCGGGACTGTTGTTTGTTGTTGCAAACGATTTTGTAAAGGTGGATTACGACACTAGCGCACCGCAGCTTCACTGGGTAAAATGGATGCGAGACACAGCACAGTTGGAAGCGGCGTATGAAAACGATGTGTGGAACGCACGTCCTAACTTCTCCTGTAAACAATACTGCGCTGTGACAAGCTGCCCCCATAATGGACGACATAATTGAGCGGTACATGCACCAAGCGATGGTGCTGGTTGAGTCGAAAACGCCTGGGAAAAGCGTGACGGTGTATAGCTACATAGCGCCCAAGATGTACATGGTTAGGGATTGGGTTGCTGAGGATCATCCTGGGGTTAAGATCGTTAAGATCTTTAGCGTTGGGACGAAGAAGTACGAAATCGAACGGGAGAAATACTATGCCCTATACAAAAAGTCCTCGTCCGTACAAGCACGAGTACCAGATGCAACTGAAGCGTGGTGAGCATGAGAACCGTATGGAGCGGCAACGTGCCCGTCGTGCAGTAGATAAGAACGGTAAAGACAATAACGGTAATGGCAAAGCCGATACCCGCGAAGGTAAAGACATTGCACACAAGCGTGCCCTCAGTAAGGGGGGTAGCAATAAAGACGGTTATAGCGTAACATCAGCTTCAACAAATAGATCGTTCAAACGTAATTCATCGGGCAAGTTGGTTTCAGAAACTAGCAAGCGCGAACGCAAGAAGTAAGCAGTACCGTAGTACAAGTTTTTGGGTGGGCCGGAGTGAAAATTCACTTTCGGCCTGTTGGTGTCATGGAGAGTGAAAATGAAAGCGAAAATAAGTGAAGACGAGTTTGCGGCTTTGGTAAAGATTGAAGGTAGATATTTAGAAGTATTTAAGGAAGAACGTAAGCGGTTAGTTCAAACAAACCCTCCATCATGGACATGTGATTTTGGATGGAGCGCATACGTTACTACCCCTAACGGTAGGAAAATATTTCGGACAAGTGATTTTATGAAGACCCGCAAAGGGGCGGTTAGCAACCTATATAGAAAATATTATGCAGATAGTCGCTAACAAAGCCCTGCTCCTGAGAGTCAGGCAACCGAACCGGATCACAACGGTCATACCAAAGAGCAAGATCTTAGACAGTGGGGAGGTGCTAGTTAAGTGGGGGCTAGAAGAAGCACAAGTCCTCAAGAACCTGCGAATCAAAAACGTCCCGTCCCCCATCACTGCACAGTACGATTGGCCTGGACTACACAAACCGTTTGCACATCAACGCACAACGGCAGAGTTCTTAACGTTGCATCGACGAGGCTTTTGCTTTAACGAGCAGGGCACCGGCAAGACTGGCAGTGTTATCTGGGCAGCGGATTACCTGATGAACATCGGCATGATCCGTAGAGTTCTTGTGCTGTGCCCACTATCCATCATGCAGTCAGCATGGGTGAATGATCTGTTTAAATTTGCCATGCACCGCACAGTGACGGTGGCCCACAGCTACGACAGAAAGAAACGCATTGAGGCAGTGAACACAGACTCTGACTTTGTGATCTGTAACTTCGACGGTCTAGAAATTATAAAAGATGCAGTTAACCAAAACGACTTCGATCTGATCGTGGTCGATGAAGCTAACGCATACAAAACAGTGAGTACAAAAAGATGGAAGGCACTTCAATCAATCATCAAAGCAGATACATGGATCTGGATGTTAACGGGCACACCCGCAGCACAGGCACCAACAGACGCATACGGATTAGCAAGGATCATCAATCCTTCTGGCGTACCACGCTTCTTTGGTTCATTCAAAGACCAAGTGATGCAAAAGATAACGAACTTCAAGTGGGTACCCAAGCCCCGCGCAGAGGACATCGTGCATCAAGTGCTACAGCCAGCTATCAGGTTTACTAAAGAGCAGTGCTTAGATTTACCGGACATGACCTATGTGACTCGGGACGTGCCGCTAACCAAACAGCAGATGCAGTACTACGAGCACATCCGCAAGCACATGACAACGATAGCAGCGGGTGAAGAGATCACAACAGTCAATGCCGCAGCCAACCTGAACAAACTTCTGCAATTATCTTGTGGTGCAGTTTACTCAGACAGTGGTGAGGTGGTGTCGTTCGATGCGTCTAATCGTATTGAAGCGTTGAAAGAAGTGATCGACGAGGCAAGTCACAAGGTGATTGTTTTTGTACCGTACCGACATGCCATACAACTTGTTAATGAAGAGCTTACCAAGTCGGGCTACTCCTGCGAAATTGTGAACGGTGAGGTTAGTGTTAACAAACGCACTGATATCTTTAATCGATTCCAAACGCAGCCTGACCCCAAGGTGCTTATCATCCAACCGCAAGCAGCGTCGCACGGTGTCACACTCCACGCAGCAAACGTTGTGATCTATTGGTCTCCAGTGATGTCTGTAGAAACTTATTTACAGGCGAACGCACGTGTGCATCGAGCAGGCCAACGTAATCCATGCACGGTGGTGCACCTTCAAGGCTCGCCGGTAGAGAGAAAGATGTATGCCATGCTCCAATCCAAAGTGGACATCCACACGAGATTGGTTGACCTTTACGACAACATCATGAAGGAGAGTTGACATCCATAAAGTTTATTGGTAATATTTAGTTGTAATAACTAGGAGAGTGAAAATGGATATGAAAGCTGATAAGCTTGTCAAGACGTACATAAGATACGCGACAAACGCAAAGAGATTGCAGAGCAGTACGAGAAGGAGGATGCAGAACTAAAAGAAAGCCTAGAGCTTATCGAGAGCGAACTGCTTGAGGTATGCAAACACATGGGTGCTGATGGTTTCAAAACCGAGTATGGTACGGTTACTCGCAAGGTTGCCAAACGATACTGGACAAGCGACTGGCACTCGTTCCACAACTTCATCAAAGAGCACAGTGCTTTAGAACTGTTGGAAAAGCGTATTGCCCAAACCAACATGTCCGTGTTCCTTGAAGAAAACCCTGACCTGCTTCCCCCTGGTCTTAACATCGACAGCAAGTACGCTGTCACCATTCGGAGAAAATGATGAGTGAATTAACTGTTTTAAGTAGCAACCTTCCCGCACACCTTGCACAGTTGGGAGGGTTAGACGATGTAACCCGTGCGCTTATGGGTAGCGGAGGCAGTGTCCCCCGCATCTCCATCGAGGGTGGTGTGTTCCGCATGATGCTCAACGGCAAAGAAGTTGCCAAGAACGAAGATCGTGCGATGAACGTAGTTATCGTAAACGCAGCGCCCAAGGTATCTCGTATCTTTTATATGGGTACATACAAGAAGGGTGCTATAACCCGTCCCACTTGCTGGTCTCCTGATGGTGAAACCCCTGACCCGTCTGTGAAGGAACCGCAGAACAAAACCTGCAAAGGTTGCCCACAAGATGTTAAAGGCTCTGGCGCTGGTGATTCACGTGCTTGCCGTTTCCAACAACGTCTTGCTGTGGTGCTTGGACATGATCTTGATGGCGAGGTCTATCAGCTTACGCTGCCTAGCATGTCTATCTTTGGTGAAGGTGAACCTGGGAAGTGGCCTTTGCAAACCTATGCTCGTTTGATTGGCACCAAGGGTATTCCTATCTCTGCCGTGGTTACTGAGATGCGTTTCGATACAAGTAGCCAATCGCCCAAGCTGACGTTCAAGCCTGTGCGTTATTTGGAGACCAACGAGTTCACGACGGTCATTGAGAAGGGTAAGTCCGAAACCGCTCAGAAAGCGATTACCATGACGGTTGCACAAGTAGACGGTGTACCGGAAACCGCTGACCTTGATATTCCTGGTGCACCCCCACAAGCCGCAGCAGTTACCCCTGCTACAGCCGAAGTGGAAGCAACCGCTGAGCCTACCAAACGCAGCGTGAAGAAAGAAGAGCCTGCACCCAAGAAAGATCTCAGCAAAGTTCTTGAAGAGTGGGATGACTGATACGGATACTTAAAAGTTTGAGGAGGCTAGGGGGCACCCGAAAAGGGTAGTCCGCCGTCCTATCCCTGCCTACCTTAATTTACGACGGCGCATTGGAACGACGGCATGTTTTCAAGGAATGACTTCCTAGCGGCAGTGCTCCCCCCAACGGGGCCATACTGTGCGGTGGGATTACACAGCGACAGATCACCAAAACAAATATTCGTCGATACCATTGAGGAGTTGTCNGACCAAGCAGATGTGCTGGTTCATGATGGTTACGACGCATACTTCGCAACAGCTTCATACAACAATGCCAAGGAGGGGCGCAAAGGCACAAACGTTAAAGAGCTTGGATCACTGTATCTAGACATCGATTGTGGCGCAGGTAAAAAATACGAAGATCAAACCGAAGGACTAAACGCACTCAAAGCGTTTGTAAAGCAAGCAAAACTTCCTAAGCCTACAGCAGTCATTAACTCAGGGCGTGGACTGCACGTGTACTGGGTGGCCGACAGACCGCTGAGNGCNGCAACATGGAAACCCAAAGCAGAAGGACTCAAGGCACTGTGCAATACGCACGGGCTTTTCGCAGACCCCGCAGTAACAGCAGATACAGCACGNATCCTGCGAATCCCAGAAACACTGAACTTTAAAAACCCCGACAGCCCACAAGCTGTGACCGTGCTGATGTGGGGCAAGCGTATTAACTTTGAAGACTTTGAAGATCAACTAGCTACGGTTGAGTCAATCCTTGACATCCCTGGAGAAAANCCCTTNGTGCGCCAGATGGACGCAACGACNATGGCACTCATGGGGAACTATCAGTCTAAGTTCAAGAACATATTAATAAAGTCTCTCAATGGTGAAGGATGCGCTCAGATCGCATACGCCTACGAGAATCAAGAAACCCTAGCAGAACCTTTATGGCGTGGTGCGTTGTCCGTAGCGTTACGGTGCGTCGATGGTGAAAAGGCTATCCAGCTACTGTCCAAAAAGCACCCAGAGTACAACCCACAACGNACTAAGGATAAAGCTGCTAAAACNAAAGGACCNTACACCTGTGATTGGTATCGTAAAGAAAACCCAGCGTTATGCGCGGATTGTCCGCAAAAAGTTTCGTCGCCTATTCTTCTTGATCGNGAGGTGGTAGCAGCGACTGAAGAAGAACGTGTTGTCGTATCTGTAGAACCTATAACAAAAGAAGAAAAGACTTATCAGATCCCGCAGTATCCGTTCCCGTTCTTTAGGGGGCGTGTCGGCGGTATTTACCGCAAGGCATCAAGTGCCGACGAGGAAGACGAACTCATATACCCATATGATTTCTATGTGGTGAAGCGTATCCACGATCCCGAAGAAGGTGAAACATTGTGGCTGCGCCTCCATCTACCCAAGGATGGCACCAGAGAATTTATGATTCCTTTGAACGCCGCACTTTCTAAAGAACGATTTGTTAACACGATTGCTGCCCAGGGTATGGCAGTGCTAGGTAAGAAACAGGATGCGCTTATGTTGTATGTCACAAGATGGGTTGAAGAACTGCAAGCAATCGGCAAGTCAGAGATTGCACGTAAACAATTTGGTTGGCTCGATGACAACAGCAGCTTTGTGATTGGCGAACGTGAGATTCTTGCAACAGGCGAAGAGGTTTACAGCCCGCCCACAAGTGCCACACTACCTATCGTGCCGATGATGCAGTCGAAGGGCGACTTCCACGTATGGAAAGATGTCATCAACGCATGGGGTAGGCCCAACATGGAGCAGCGAGCGTTTGCTTTCTTCATGGGATTCGGTGGCCCACTGATGAAGTTTGTAGGTGGCGGGATGCTCGATGGATTTGTGCTGAACCTCATCAGTCAGAAGGGTGGCTCGGGCAAAACGACGCTGCTTCATGGCATTAACTCCATATACGGCAGACCTAAAGAACTTCTCCTGTCTTACAAAGATACGCACAACCACAGGCTGCAACGGTTGGGTGTCATGCAGAGTCTGACTCCGACGATTGACGAGTTGACGAACATGGAACCCAAGATCATGTCGAATCTGGTCTATGACATCACGTCAGGCAAGGGCAAGAACCGCATGTCCTCCAAGGCGAACGTCGAACGTGTAAACAATGTATCGTGGTCGATCCCTGTCGTAACAACATCCAACCGGCGTATCAAGGACGCGCTGTTAACCATTAAGTCGTTTCCTGAAGCGGAGCTGTTACGCATACTGGAGGACTACATCCTGCCTGATCCGCACGATGACCCGACATGGTCTAAGGCTCACTTTGGCAGACTGACAAACAACTACGGGCATGCGATAGATCCTTACATCCGGTATATCGCTATGAACTTGCCCACTGTTATTGAACTGCTAAACCGGATCAACGAGAAGCTAGATAAAGCAGCCAACATCGTTAACACAGAACGCTTCTGGTCTGCCGGTATAGCGATTGCGATTACGGGCGGCATCATTGCCAAGAACTTAGGACTGCACGACATTGCCGTCGAGCCAGTCTTTAAACACGCAGTAGATCTTGTGAAGCGCACCCGCGAGCAGAACCGTGAAGAGTTCTCACACGTCAATGACTATCTGGGTGGGTTCTTGCAGCAGCATTACCACGACATACTTGTTATCAACAACGAGGCAGACAAACGCACAGGGATCGCAGTTGCTCCTTTGCGGGAACCCAAGGGCAAGGTCGTTGTGCGATACGAGCCAGATACCAAGCGTATATACATCGATGTGCGAGACTGGCGTGCAGCGGTATCCAAAGACTATATTGACTTCGACGGATCGTTGCAGCCCTATAAAAAGAACGGCTCACTCTTAGGCATCAAGCGCAAACGCATGTTGAAGGGCACGATTGCTAGTGATGCAAGCGCAGTCAACGCACTAGAGTTTGATAGCTCGAAACTCAACGTGTTCTCAGAGGAGGTGATTCTTGATAAAAGTCTTAGGCGCGACGATGATAGTCCCTTGGTCAACGTTTGATGTCGGTATGTCTTTCTTCATACCCTGCACGAACACCGACGAGGTTGCCGAGAAAGTACGATGGGAGGCTGCTCGCTTCAGATATGAGCTTATCTGTAAACAAGTTGTAGAGCAGGGTATGTATGGNTTGCGCTGTTGGNGGATAAAGTGATATAGTCCGCTCGGAATTCTTCACTCTCCTGGCGCTCCTCCCAATTAGTGCTAGGTTGTCCCCGGCCCNCNGCCGGGGTTTTTTTAAAGTCCTGCNACTTCTTTGCGTAACGCTGGAATATTGTAGGCACGGAGCAACTCATTCTCCGTNCGTTCAATCTCATCCAACCGATCTTTCTTCTCAGCACCCGTCATGGTTGGGTCGTTAGAGATTAGCTTGCGGAAAGCTCGCATCTTCTCCAACTGCTGATCGATCTGATTCATGGACCGCCGCAAGGCAAGCAGATTGATACGGTCATCGTTCAGGTATTCCTGCAATTCTTCCGCACGTCCCTGAGCCTTCAACCCGTTCATGGTGTAGACCACCTGCTCAACTTTCTCCCGCAGATCGTAGTACTGCTCTTTATATCCGCCTGGGATCTTGTCATACATAAACGTCTTAAAGGCAGGCATCTCATACAGCCGCTTGTCGGGCCTATCAGTGAACAACATGTTCGACAGATCCAGCACCGTGCCACCTGCAATACCCGTGGTGCCCCGCACAAAATACTCAAGCTTCATCGGAGAGATGCCAGCCAGAGCGCCGATCATCTTTGCAATCTCAGAGGTCGAGTCTGTGAACTGCTGTGCAGGTTCTAACTTCTCCAGCCCCCGTCCAACTATCGGTGTGCCCGTAAAGAACGAGTAGTTCACCAGCAACTCAAGCGCAGGCTTGACAGCTTGGGGTGTCAAGTTAGGTCCACTAAACGCATCAAATGCAGCGGTGCCAATAGCCTTGCGTAGTGCCGCCGCATCCTGCGGACGTTCGGTGCCTTGGCTAGTGATGTAGTTATATAAACGCTCAGGAATAACTTTGAAGAAGAACCCAACTTCGGGAGCAACTGGTATCTTTACTCCGGGCCCAATCGGTATGATAAAGTTTTTATCCTTCTCATAATCACGCAGTCCTTCGTACTCGTCATCACCACCCACCAACATCGTGTAAAGCGTGGTAAGCGCGGCAAGCTTCACACCCGTACTGAGGAACATCTTAAAGGCTTCACTACGCTCGGTAGCTGCAACCCCACGTCCGGTCATTGTGCGGTAGAACACATCCATACCTTGGATGTAGGCGTTCATAAACGGAATGAGTTGGCGCATTAGACCCACCGTCCGGTTTGCCCCTTGCCGTTTAAAGTTGATAACTTCTTGAGCGCGATACCGTGCAAGCAGCACGTCACCATCGGGGAACTGCGGCGACTTAGTTTCTTCTAACGTCTGCTCAAAGACTGCCTTACGCAACGCAGCATCAGAGGCGATGGAGAACGACTCCATGAACGACAGCCCCTTCTCAAGCACAGACCGCTGCCGAATCCCAAACTCTTTCTCAATCTCATCCTTGGCACGTCCAGGCATCAGATCATATGCGCCCACAATCCCAAACTTCTCAAGCTGCTGTGTCGTGGCATCTCCACGGTACGCACTTATTGCACCGCTTATAACTTTAGATGCGGCTTCAAACGGATTCTTCACGCCTGATGTCACCGTGGCGCGGTACGAATCTTGGAACAACTGACTTAATGCGAACTGGGGAGTAGCTGTGGTCGTGCGCCGTAAGATGTTAGCGAACGCAGTGAAGCTGCTGAGGATCGGACCCCCCAAGCTTTCCACACCCTTAAACGCATAAACATCTGCTATCGACTCATACTCATAGACTTCAGGTTTGCCATCGCGGTAGATATAGATTGTCTTGTTGGGGTCAACTCCAGGCTGTCCTTGGCGTACCCGCCGCGCACCTAACCCGTTGGATACAAATGCGTCAGTGAGTTGCACCGCAGCATGGTTGCGTATCGCACCGTTAACAAGCCAGAAGGACAGGCCCACCATGTTGTCAAAGATGTCGTTGATCTCGTCGGTGCCGCCTCGGATCTCTTTCATCTGCTTGAGGTTGGTCAGCCCACGGAAGTACGCTTGAGGACTTGTAGCGATCTTGTCCTCATAATCTTTGATACGGTTCCACGGCACATAGTCCGCAGCTTCTTTCCACTCGGCAGCTTGCTCTTTACTAAAGCGCCCTGCATCGACACCTGCATCGATTAAGTTGTTCTTGAACGTNGTGAACTCTTTGAACGCAGCCTCTAACTCGGGGAAGTCNTTNAAGGCTTGCATACCTGCTTTGATCTTNGCATCATCAGGCAGGCCAGAGATACCCAGTTGTGGGTGCTGTTTGAAGTAGTTCGCACGACGAGCAATNAACGCATCGTTTGCTAATTTAAACGCGAGCTGCTGATCGCCTAGCTTGGTGCCAAGATCNTTGATCTTATCNATAACACCTTGGAAGGAGGCAGTGCCCTTCTCTGCAACCCAACCCACCTTTGGATCAAGCTTTAACTTACCATCCTTCATCACGGCAACAGCCATCGTATCGGCATGTTCCGCAGCAGTCATAAACACATCAGGACGAATGTTGCCTAACGCATCACGGATCTTGCCGTTGTACTGGTTGAGCATGGCAAGNTTAGANTCAGCAGCCGCACCCTTGTACGCCACCTGCACACGGAACTTATCGATCTGATCTTGNCGNTACGATGGGTCTTGGAAGAACGCTCCAACTTTCTGAAGCGTAGACATCTGCGGACCCTTGGGCTTGGCGTTTGTTATACCCGCCATAGCAGCTACCGCTGCTTGTGCTTGCTGCCCCGCCACAGTTAGTATGGGGGCTGGGGTCTGTCTGAAAAATAATTGATCTGGCAGATTGTTTGTAGGATCAACAGCAGGTTCAGCAGACTGTTCTCTCGATATAGGGAACGGCACTTTAGCTTTACCAACATTACCTATAGCTGACTTAACTGGAGTTCCTCTACCAAGTGCGTAGATATCGCTGTAGTGGGAATATTTCTTCTCTTTGTCTACTTGGTAAGCTTCTGAGGCCATAGGGCCAATATCAACAACCTGCCTAGCCACAAGAACTTCGCCTGGGGCAAGGGATCTTGCGCGGCGATCAAACCCTATCTTGTCAAAACTACGAAATCCGTAACGATCTACAGTTACAGGAAACTCAATTAGCTTATCTGCTTTAACGTAAATCGGGACAATAGAACCGGGAATTCCATGAGTTTCGTCTGGCATACCGTATGAGGCAGCGACATCTGGACTGTCTGATACAAAAACATTGTAGCCTTCCCTTGGTTCAGCGTTAATTGCACCTTCTTTGTTACCTCGTACCCCACGGTACAGAACTAACGGCTCACCATTTTTATCAACTATCTTACTATCACCAAACCATTTCTTAAATTCAGGAGTCAGTTCTTGTGGCTGTCCCTTCTCCGCACCCATGAACAACTTGCCTTGACCTTTGGTCTTAGCTTTCACCCCAGGCTGCGTTAGCTCGCCGTAAATGGTAAGGAGTTCGGTTAGTGCGTTGTCGTTCTTCAGACCAAGAAGTTTTGCAATGTACTCAGTAAACTTATCCCAAGCGGTTGTGTTCTGGTATTTGATACGCGATAGTTCGTACTGGAACCAAGGATCACTAATACCTTCTGCAATAAATTCTTGAATGCTAGACACACCGTAAGGGAGACGATAAAAAGCTGGATCTTCGTTTGCCCCTGCTTTTTTATATTGCTGTTTAACGTGCTCGTATAATTTGTTCAACCGCTGCACGGTGGGACGCTGCGCTGGTTTTGGGTCGGCAACTATATTGGCAACTTGGGCGTGCACTATTTCATGTGCCAGCACATGCTCATCTTTAGATTTGTAACCACTAACCTTAATCGTGTCAGACCCAACGTCATACAACCCACCGACACCCATCTGAGGAAAAGCTACCGCAGTTGACGTAAGTCGTATCTTGTTCTCACCAATATTTTTTGTAACACGTTCAATCGCGTCCCGTAGGTTTAAGAAGTCCTCTTTAGTACGTAACTTTGCACCGTCTTGTAACCCTAAAAGCGCAAACATGGAATTGTTGTTATCAACAATCGTCCGCAATCCATACTTACTTGTAGCTTCTCCGTCTTCGTAGGCTTGGATGTTTCGTCCCAGCACTTCATCTGGGAGTGCGGCGCCGTCTGGCAACTTCTCTATCTGTGGCGCAACCTGCCGAATATAGTCAAGCGCCCCGAGGTGCATCTTTGCATAGTCAATGGACCGCTGACGGGACGTGTACGTCTCGTCTTTAAAAGTTTCAAACGCGTCTTTAGAGACTTCGATCTTAGTCTTTAGATTTCTAGCGAGTTTGGCTACTTGCTGAACAATAGGGTTCTTGCTTTTCTCAAGCGCATCAAGAACGCCAGAGAAACTGCCTTGCTGCACGGCTTTTCCTGCCTGCTGATTCTGGCGGGTGCGTAATTGCTCCCCATAAGTAGCACCGATACTTTTACTAAACGCAGCCCGCTGCTGTATTTCTGTTAATGGACGGGGCTGTTTTCCTTCTGCCACATCACGTGGCTCAGTGCGTAGTGCAGGTTCGCCCACTCCAGTTGCGACAGGTGCTTCAGATCCGGTGGCAGCGACGGCAGCTCCTTGGTCAGGTACAGAAACGCTTGGCTCACTTGCTCCGGCGACAGGTTGCTCAGGTTGTTTGACATCCTCATCTCTCCTTGGAGCTAACGGTAACTCCATCTGTTCTAAGAAGATAGAATTTTCTAAAAAGCTGTTAACTTTTTGAGTTATCGCAGGGCTTCGATTGGGGTTACTAGCGTATGCCTCAAGACGCTCTTTTACGAACCTACGGTCTTCAGAGTTGGCAAGATCTTTACCCAGTATCTCTTCACGTAACTTCTTATTAGTCGCGCCAATACCCATCGTACGAAAGTCCTGCTCCGTTACAGGACGAGTTTCTGGTGCAGCAAGTTGCTTCTGCACTTTCATCTTAGGTTGTTCGATATCCGTACGCTGAAGCGTTAATGGAAACCTAGTTACCTTTTGCTGTGATAGGTCTAACGCAGGGGTGGGCTTAGCCGCTTCCTCTTGATACTGATCACGCTCTAAGAACTTAACCCGCATCATGTCTGCTTGGGTTACGGGTTCTCCTGCTGCGATCTTGTCACGAATACCTTGCACACGCTGTTCTTCCAGCATACGTTGTTGCTGCTCGTTCAAACGTGGAGCTGCGGCTTCCTCACCAATCACGGTCCCTGTATCTGGCCGGTACTCAGTTTTAGCAACTTGCCCAACACGATCACCGATACTAGGCAACGGAGCTTCAAAATCTAATTGTGGTTCTCCAGCGCCAGGACGTGCACCTTCTGCTGCACCTAGCGTACCTTTTACAGCTTCGATCTGAGTCTTTAGTTCATTTAGCGGTTTCGCAAGTGCTACGGCTTGGTCGTAGATCTGCTGTTTCTTAACAGGATCAGCCTCGCGCTCATAGGCTGCTGCAAGTCTTTCGTTCTCTCGCTGATAAAGATCAAATTCATCTCTCAGCTTAAACAGACGATCTTGAGCCTCACGTGTCGATTGCGCTGTGCGTTGGATGTTTTCTTCTGTAAAGAGGTCTTGCTGTGTGGCAGTCTCAGGTACACCGCGTGCAGGAGCAAATGTCGTGGGTGCCGTAGGTGCGGCAGGGGTAGTTATAGCAGGTTGTTCTTCTACCGCAGGGGTAGTTGGTTGTGCAGGTGTAGCCGCAGTTTTTGCTCTACGTCCAAGTGCAACATCTAAAAGACCTTGCGCCAACGCACCAACAGCACCACCGTACGCAGCCTGTTCGCCTAGTCCCTCAATAAGTTGTTGCTCAGGTTTATAAACGCCACGAGCAATCAGGTTTTGTGCAAGCCCAGCAGCAGCTTCTTGTGCGGCTTCTTCACCGCCAGCCATAGCAACCCGCTTAATACGATTAGCCGCAGACAGCACTTCCCCTTCAGGGATACGCGATAGTATTCTGAACGGTGTAATAAGTTCAGACAAGCCAACAACGGCACCAAGTCCTGTGGATAGAGACTGCTGCCCAGGAGTCGCACCTTCTTGTTGTGCACGTGTTAACGCTTCACCCGCACCAGACCCCGTAGCAAGTGCACCTGCTCCAACACGACCCGCAACACCGAGAGCACCAAGACCGAGAAACGGCACAAACGAGCCTGCGGCTTCGCCAAACTTACGACCTACTGACTCTTCGTATCCAGCTTCAGGTGCAAATGGTTTCTTCGCTGCGGCAGCAACCCCACGAATAGCTTCCTGTGCACCAGCTTCATACTGGTCAGGTAAAAGCGCAGACGCACCAACAGCAGCTTGCTCAACAAGCCCAATCGCTCCAGGCACTATACCCTTGACGGCTTCCTTGAGTTGCCCGCCAATCGTCGGTTCAAAAGATAAGTGCTTAACAATCTCTTCGTCAGAGTACCCCTCGTTACGCGCTCCAACAAGATTGAATTTACGTTTACCAGCAAGATACTCGGCTATCTCTGAGTAGCTATAACCTTCTTGCAATGCACGTCGGACATCAAAGGCCATCGAAGTCCCCTGTTAACCACCAAACGTTGATAGAGGTGCCCTGTTTGCTGGGGGTTTAGATGGCGCTGCTTCTGCACCACCTTCGGACAACCGCATATATTCTCTAGCTAACCTTGATAATTCAGCGGGATTTTTACTCAGATTTCTTGGATCACCAGATACAAGCTTCATGGCTTCTTCGTATGTGAGTTTGCCCATCTTGTTCTGACCAATAAACGATTCGGCAAGTTGTCTATCTTTAGGATCACTACTACGGAATAAATCTCGCAACTCTGAGAGTTGTGAAGGTCTACTAGCACCTATCCTTGCCGCTGCTAGCTGCGTTCTACCTTGTTCTTTGGTGCGCTCCATAGCCGCAGCGTCTTGTGCCTTCTGCTTGTATAGACCCATTTCGCCTTCATACATAATCCCGGCAAGTCTATCAACACGCAGGTTGTATTCACCCAGAGCTTTGTCGCGTCGTTCAATAGCTTTATCCAAACGTAATTGATCTGCTTTCGTAAACTCTGCGGCTTCTTTGTTCTGGAGGGTACGGATCTGACGATCTTGTAACTTATAATCACGTTCAAGCTTATCAAGCTCTTTAATATCTTGTGCGTAACCTTTTACGGCACCTTCGGCACCCTTACCGATATTGACAAACGCATGTGGCGACGCGCCGCCTAGAATGGCTAACCCTGCTTCAAGAACCCGCATATTGGCAGCTTCTTTTCGTTTTTGTGGAATCGCTTCAATATCTTTGCGGTTCTCAGCAACCATATCTTTGAGAAGATTGAAGTCATAGCCTTCATCAGTAAGCTGTTTGACTCGCTCACTTCTGATCTGCGAAAGCCCAGGAACCACCGGAATATCTTTGCCCCCTTCTGCTTGTAATGTACCTTCGGCTGCGGAACGTGCAGCAGAAAACATGGGTACAGGCCC
>JGI25930J51415_1000053_pt1 | contig 20979 bp, 19 predicted proteins | sample LauGreFa1BDMLBDN_2_FD_51415 | JGI IMG/M metagenome (IMG submission 51415) | reverse complement strand
ACTCTGCATTTAGTAAGAGTTGAAGATGCTCGCGCTTATGGCTGCGTTCCACTTGATTTAGATGGAAAGGTTTTAGAGTTTCTGGAAAAGATGGATCAGCCAAAGGTTAATACTATTAATGCTGGTTGTTATATTTTTAATAGGAGTGCAATTGCGCAGATCCCCCAAGAGAGTGTCGTAAGTGTTGAGAGGCAGACTTTCCCAGAACTTTTAAAGAGCAAGGGCGCCCTATATGGTTATATCGATGACTCATATTGGATTGATATGGGAACCCCAGGTTCATATATCAAAGCTTCAAAGGATTTAATTTTAAATCCTGCGATATCACCTGCAACTCGGGGAGTAGTTGATGGAGTAATGATCGCTAAAGATGCGGCGGTGGATGCCACAGCAATAATTTCTGATGGTTCTGCAATTGAATCTGGGGCAGTAATTGGAGCGAACTGCCAAATTAAAGGGTCAATTATTTCGGCAGGGGCAAGTATTGGTAATGGATCGATAATCGATAATTGCTATATCGCACCTAATGTTTCAATAGCAAGTGATGAAAAAATATTTGAGAAAATAATCAGTAATTAGCCCACTTTTGCCCCAAAATTAAGGAAAAATCGACAAATTGGGGATTAATTTCTACCCAAAAAAAGTGGCCATCAACTTGACACATCCGAATAACAAGCGTGTAATTAGGCCCTAGTAGGCCCACCATCAGGCGTGGGCTCTGTTTTTTAGGGGTATAACTGATGACTGATGCTCGTCGAATAGAGCAGACTTTCATTCCTGGTCCAAGTATCCAATTGGGAAATGGCGAGATCGTTGAGCTATCGTGGCAAGAGCGAGCGCTATGTGCCCAAACCGATCCGGAAGCTTTCTTCCCTGAAAAAGGTGGTTCAACCCGTGAGGCTAAGCGAGTTTGTCTCTCATGTGAGGTCAGACAAGAGTGTCTTGAATACGCTCTGGCACATGATGAGCGCTTTGGAATCTGGGGCGGACTATCAGAGCGTGAACGCCGTCGCCTTAAGCGCCGGCCAGCTTAAATCTAATAACTATAAAAAAACTAAGTTATTAATTCAAAGAGTTAAGGGAACCTGGTCTAACTTTTTATTTAAACAAGAGGCGGTGTAATGCCTACTTTGGATAATAACTTCGTCACCGCAATCATCGTCTCTCATAATGGAGCTCTCTGGTTACCTGAAGTTGTTGCATCTCTTGCCAAGCAGAAGCGGGCAATAGATCAAATAATTGCTATCGATACTGGCTCTGAAGATAGTTCTGTGAAGTTACTGCGAGGCGCTGGCATTGCCACAATCTCCACTGCTAAAGAAACTGGCTTTGGTGCAGCAATTAAAGAAGCTCTTGGTAATTCAAGAGTTAAACGAGGAAATGAATCAGAAACTGAATGGCTCTGGCTAATTCATGATGATTGCGCCCCGGATGCATACGCGCTAAAAGAGCTCCTAGCGGCCCTTGATGAGCGACCAGCAGTTGCAATGGCTGGGCCTAAATTGCGCGGCTGGCATGATCGAAACCACTTATTAGAGCTAGGAATAAGTATCGCCTCAAATGGCGCTCGCTGGACCGGACTTGAATATCGCGAAGCAGATCAAGGCCAGCATGATGGAGTCAGTGAAGTTTTAGCTGTTAGTACAGCTGGCGCATTAATTCGCCGCGATGTCTTTGAAGAGTTAGATGGATTTGATCCAGAACTTTCTTTATTTAGGGATGATGTTGATTTTGGTTGGCGCGTGCATACTGCAGGCCACTCAGTAATCGCTGTTCCAAAGGCGGTTGCATATCACGCTGAAGCAGCTTCTAATGAACGTAGGCGAATTGATGTCTCCGATGCATTTCTACATCGCCCACTCCTTCTAGATCGCAGACATGCGGCCTATGTTTTGATGGCCAACACATCTTGGTGGCTTCTGCCGCTAATCGCCCTACAACTTCTCTCAGCATCTCTATTTCGCGCAATTGGTTATCTGCTAGCAAAACTTCCAGGATATGCCTTAGATGAAATTGCAGCTGTTGCTCTGGTTATTTTGCAGCCGCAGGACTTATTTAGAGCTAGAGCAAAGCGCAGAAAGAATCGCTTAGTTTCATCAAGAGTTATCTCGCGCTTCGTTCCACCTAGAGGATCGCAGCTGCAATTAGCAATTGAGCGAGCTGGCTCTGCTATTTCTCGCAGTTGGCGCCGCTCATCTATATATGAAGAAAGTGGGGTTACTAGCTCGGCCCTAGATCTAAATGATGAAGCTCTAGAAAATGCCGATATTGATTTAGTTCAGGCTCCATCACCAATTAGATGGCTAACTCGCCGACCAATACTTAGCGTTTCACTACTTGTTATTTTATTGACCTTAATTGCCTCCCGTAATCGTTTTGGAGCGATAGTTGGTGGCGCTCTAGCAGCAACGCCTACAAAAGCCTTTGAACTATTTTCAATGTATTCCGATTCTTGGCATACCGTAGGTCTTGGCTCAAGTACCAGCGCGCCACCTTGGGTTGCCTACATTGGATTTGGCTCATTACTTACTGGAGCAAACTCCTCACTATTTATTACTGGATTATTTCTGTGCGCAGTTCCACTAGCGCTTTGGGGTTCATATCTACTTGCAAAGAAATTTACTAATCTCCACTTCCTTGCTCTCATTGCAGCTCTGCTTTATACCTTTTCGCCAACCACGTTAAGCGCTATTAATAGCGGCAGAGTTGGAACCTTAGTATTAGTGGTAATCGGACCTTGGTTGATTAGATCGCTATTTGGACTCGAGCAACTTGAAAATCTATCTTGGCGAAAAACTTTCTGGATTGCGCTTTTATTGACCTTTGTCTGCGCCTTCTCACCAATGACATTTATGTCAATTCTGCTCTGGCAGATTATTTTGGTGATCTTTGATGTGATTGCATTTAATTCTAAAAATAATGCGATGGATAAATTAGTCTTTGATAGAAGAAATGCCCGTCGTATTGCGGTAACAATTACTCCTCTAATTGTTAACGCCCCTTGGTCTATTGAATTTATTCTTCATCCTTCAAGAATCCTTCTTGATCCCGGTTTAAGCCTGGCGGGAGGCGAAGTCCTCTCATTGCTTCTAGGAAATCCTGGTGGAGTTGGAGCTCCACCGATTTGGATAATTTCACCGATACTTCTTATTGCTGTAATGGCTATCTTTGTTAGTAAGACAGCAAGATTAGGAGAGGTGGCGCTATTTTTTATCGCCATTGCAGCTCTACTTGGTTCAAGGCAGGTTTCAGGCCATGGCAGTTTCACCCCAGAGCAACTTTGGGTTGGATCTCTACTGGTAATCCCAACTTTAACTGCGCTACTTGCAGCAGTAATAATGATTGATAACTATCTACCTAGCCTTAGCCAATCTAATATTGATTATCGCCATATTCTTCTTGGCTTTACCTCCCTGATTTCCGCGCTCTCCATTCTCGCGTCAGCTACATGGTGGTTGGGATCGGCTAACAGCGCTCCAGTTCAAGCCAATTCAAAATCTGCACTTCCTGCCTTTTTAAGTGCTAGCGCCCAGACTGAGGGACGTTATAAGACTTTAGTTTTGAGAGCAGAGTCTTCAAAGGTGAAATATTTCATCGCTCGAGATAAAGATCTGCAACTGGGACAAGCCGATGTCATAACCGGACTTGCTCCAGTAGTAACTAAGGCAATAAATGATTTAATCGCTGGATCTGGAGTTAGCAGCAGTAAAGTCTTTGCTGAATTTGGAATTCGATATCTCTTCTTAGCAAATCCGATTGATGAAGAGCTAGTAAGAACTATCGATGGCGCAGGAGGATTTACCAGGGCTGCCTCTACTGATGAGGGAATAACTTGGAAAGTTCCAGGAGCGCTAGGCCATATCTCATTTCTATCTCAAGATGGAAGCTATTCAGTCCTACCAAGTGGTGAAGTTGGCGCAGCAGGAACACTTACATCTGCTGGCGTAATAATAATTACTGAAAAGTACGACAATCGCTGGAAGATGCTTATTAATGGAACTTATCTACCTTTAACCCAAACTGAAAATGGAGTACCAAGGTTTTATGTTTCAGAACCGGGAGATTTCCTAATCTTCCATGATGGCACCTCAAGAAGAGCCTGGGTCTCACTACAACTTTTGACCTTTCTGACCTTAATTATTCTCGCCCTTCCCGCTCGCCGCAGAAGAAGTCAGATGAGTGAGCAGGAGTTAGCATGAAAGAGACGCGCGCCAGCTTTGCACTTTTGATTTTTATCATAATTGCCCATATTGCTCACCTGCTGCCTCAGAGCTCTTCTAATTCTGTTGTTACTCAGTCATATCCAGCAACAGCGTGTCCTGCCGGAGTATCTGGAGCGAAAGCAACTGCCCTGCTTGCGACTAAAAATATTGAGATAAGAAATATCAATCAGCCAAATGCAGAGCTAAAGAAGAATGGCTCGGGAAGCTATCCACTTAATCGTGGGGCAATTTTGGTGGCTGGAAATCCTGCAAATACCAATGTAATTATGACCAGATCTGGCAAGTGGAGTAGCGCTGCTACCTGCACCATTAGCGGCCCGATAAATTGGTTTGTTGGTGGTACAGCTAATGTCACCAGTCAATCAAAGTTAATTATGATCAATAGTGGTTTGAGCGATGCCCTAATTGATCTAACCGCTTACTCTGAAAGTGGGGCTAGTCAGAGCCTTCCAGTAACAGTTAAAGCATCATCTGAGAAAGTTGTTCGAATCGACTCGCTCTCACCTGGTTCTGAGCGAATAGTTTTAAAGGTTGAAACTCGAAGTGGTCGCATCACTTCATATCTACTAGATGAGCGGGTGCGCGGCTTAAGCAACATTGGTGGAGACTTTGTTCCAGCAATGTCAGAGGCAAGTAAAGAATTAGTAATTGCAGGTCTTGCCGTCAAACTGGGTTCTAGTAGTTCAATCAAACATACCTTGAGGCTGATGAGCGTTGGAGAAGTTGATGCTAGCGCTAGCGTTGAAATCATCTCACCTGATGGCGTCTATGTTCCGGTTGGAATTGGCGAGATATCACTTAATGCCCGAGAAGTTACAGATATTGATCTAAGCAGCGTTGATTTCGGTAGTAAAGCATTTGCTATAAAAGTGAGCGCAACTGAGGAGATAGTTGCATCGGTTCTATCTGAGGTTAAGAGCGGTTCAGTTTCAGACTTTACTTGGAGCGCTCCAAGCCAGAGCTTCAATACCGTTTCATTTAATATTTATGGCCTTGAACCAGTGATTAGCTTTGTTGGGGAGAGAGTAATCCTCTCCATAGTTTGGAGAGATAGACAGGGCAAGAGCAATAGTGAATTGATTCGAGGCGATGAGATCGTTAATTGGCGAGTTCCACCAAATGCCAGGCTGTTAACTATTAGTAGCGCAACCCCGGTTGTTGCAGCAATGAGTTGGATAAGTGGTGATGGGGTTGCTCGCCTTGGTATAGCGCCAAGTACAAACCTTGAGAGTGCCACAAAGCCAATTGCTGACATTGCAGTTATTCAGCCTCGCGGCTAGTAAATCCCATAAAAGTTGGAGGTAAGCGACTAATCTCGCGCCATGTCATCAACTAATAGCTCAAGGCCAAATTCTCGCCCTAGCGCTGTTGGAAGACGTTGCACGCGATCTGGATGTAGCGCGCATGCAATTAAAACTCTTACCTATATCTACTCTGACTCCACAGCGCTGATCGGACCACTTTCAACATATGTTGAACCACATGCCTATGATCTCTGTATTGAGCACTCAGCTAAATTAACTGTTCCGCAAGGCTGGAGCGTTATTGAACATAATCCTGATCGAGAAATAGTTGAACCATCTCCAGAAGATTTAATCGCAATTGCTGATGCAATTCGCCAGAGTTTTGCCGAAGAGATAGTGCCAAAGGCAGTAACTCCTGAAGTTGGTCGTCGTGGCCACTTCGAGCAATTCCAGATAATAAGTAAGAGCGCTAAGATTTAATAGTGGATCAAGAGCTGCTTGATAAAGTAATTAAGGCCTATGACATTCGTGGCCTGGTTGATGAAGAGATAAGCGCTGACTTCACCTTTGCACTTGGAATCGCTTTTGCTAAATTCATTGAACGAGAGCGCGAGCCAGCAACCATTGTTGTGGGAGAAGATATGCGCCCATCATCTCCTGATTTAGCTACCGCATTTTCAGATGGCATAACCTCACAAGGACTTGATGTAATTCGAATTGGACTTTGCTCTACTGATCAACTCTATTTTGCATCAGGAGCTCTCAATATGCCGGGAGCAATGTTTACTGCTAGCCATAACCCAGCGCAATACAATGGAATAAAGCTATGTAGAAGCGGGGCAAAGCCAATTGGTCAAGAATCAGGGCTGGCTTGGATTAAATCGGCAATAGCTCAAGGATTTCCCATTCCAAATCGCCCTATGGGAAAAGAGCGGAGCCAAGATTTACTAGCCGATTACGTTAAGTTTCTATTCTCACTCTTTCCAGAGAAGTCTTTTGCGCCAGATTTTCAATCCAGACCGCTACGGATTGCAATTGATGCGGGAAATGGGATGGGAGGGCATACCGCGCCTGCAGTTATGCGAGAGATTAATGCAATCGTTGATGGCATCTATTTTGAATTAGATGGGAGTTTTCCAAATCACGAGGCAAATCCGATTGAGCCTAAAAATTTAGTTGATCTACAAAATCTAGTAAAGGAGAAAGGCTCAGATATTGGTTTGGCATTTGATGGAGATGCTGATCGCTGTTTCTTAGTTGATGAAAAAGGAAATCTTGTCTCACCATCTGCGCTAACAGCGCTAATTGCAAAACGAGAACTTATTAAAAATCCAGGTGCTTCAATTATCTATAACTTAATTAGCTCCAAAGCTGTTCCTGAAGTAATTGCTGAGTCGGGTGGTAGACCGCTTCGCTCTAGAGTTGGACACTCATATATAAAACAGATGATGGCAGATGAAGGTGCAGTCTTTGGGGGAGAGCATTCAGGACATTTTTATTTTAAAGACTTTTGGTCAGCCGACTCTGGAATGCTTGCTGCCCTTCATGCAATAGCAGCACTTCTTGAAAGTCAGATTCCGCTATCTGAGTTAATGCAGAGCTTTAATCGATACAGCCTAAGCGGTGAGATAAATACAACCGTTGTTGATCAGGGCAAAGCGATCGATAAGATCAAGTCCCACTTTAAAGATTATGAGCCAGGCTTAACTTTTGATGAGCTTGATGGTCTCACTGTTAACGCTAAGAGTTGGTGGTTTAACCTTAGGTCTTCAAATACTGAGCCGTTATTAAGGCTAAATGTTGAGGCAGATACCCAAGAGCAGATGGCTTCCATGCGAGATCTGGTCTTGCAGTTAATAAGAAACGGGTAAACTACGCCTTCTAATCAGAGGCAAGCTCTAAACCCATCAGGAGAGAAATTTAAGTGAATCCAACAACTATGACTACGCCAAAACATGACATTGCCAATGCTTCNCTTGCTGCTGAAGGAAAGAAGCGGATTGAATGGGCTGAGCGCAATATGCCAGTACTTGCTCAAATCAGNGAGAGATTTGAAAAAGAGCAGCCATTTAAAGGTGTTCGCTTTGCTGCCTGCATGCATGTAACAACCGAGACTGCCAATCTAATGAGAACTCTAAAAGCTGGAGGGGCAGAGCTTGCGCTATGTGCTTCTAATCCACTCTCAACTCAAGATGACACAGCAGCTGCTCTGGTTTATGAATATGGAATTAGCGTATTTGCCAGAAACGCAGTTGATCGTGATGGCTATTACTCACATATTAATGCTGCTCTTGATATTGCTCCGCACCAAGTCTTCGATGATGGATGCGATTTGGTAAACACCCTACACACCACAAGAACTGAACTACTTCCAAATATCACTGGAGGATGCGAGGAGACAACCACTGGCGTTATTCGTCTTCAGCAGATGGCAAAAGATGGCGCACTAACTTTCCCAATGATTGCTGTTAATGACACCGATACCAAGCATATGTTTGATAATCGCTATGGCACAGGTCAATCAACTATTGATGCAATCTTTCGTGCCACAAACCAATTAATTGCTGGAAAAGTATTTGTAGTTTCTGGTTTCGGTTATTGCGGCAAGGGAGTAGCAGAGCGCGCTAGAGGAATGGGCGCCGAAGTTGTAATTACTGAGATTGATCCAACTAAAGCACTTGATGCACTCATGCAGGGTTATCGCGTAATGCCAATGGCAGAGGCAGCAAAAGTAGGAGATATTTTTATTACTGTCACTGGCAATCGCACCGTTATTGCAGCCGAGCACTTCCAATTAATGAAAGATGGAGCAATCTTGGCTAATGCTGGTCACTTTGATATTGAAATTGATGTGGCCTGGCTTGAGAGTAATACACAGAAAAACCCAAAGATTCGCCATCAAACCGATGAGTACCTACTAGGAAATGGGCGAAGAATCCTTCTAATTGCTGAAGGCCGTCTAGTAAATCTAGGAGCTGCAGAAGGTCATCCTGCTGTTGTTATGGATATGTCATTTTCTGATCAGGCTCTCACCGCTGAGTGGTTAGTAAAGAGTGCAAAGGGACTTGGCGCTGGAGTACATATGGTTCCAGTTGAAATTGATAAAGAAGTAGCTCGTCTGAAATTGAAGTCAATGGGTGCAACTATTGATACTTTGACTCCAATTCAGAATGAATATCTAAACTCTTGGAAGCACGGTAGCTAATGACTTCGGTAATGGTCGTTGATGACGATCAAGACCTTGCCGAAATGTTGGGAATTGTTCTAAATGGTGTAGGTATTGAAGTCGACCTAGTTAGTCGGGGCGATGAAGTACTTGAAGTCTTTCGCAATAATCCGCCAGATTTAGTTTTACTAGACATCATGCTTCCTGGTCTTGATGGAATTGAAGTGTGTAAAGAGATACGTAAACACTCTATGCGGGTACCAATCGTGATGCTCACTGCAAAGAGTGATACCCATGACATTGTTAGAGGCCTTGAAGCTGGCGCTGATGACTACATGGTCAAGCCATTTAAGCCATCAGAGTTAGTAGCACGAATTAGAACAAGGCTGCGTAGAACAGGAGGGGAGATCTCAAGCACTCTTACTATCGGTGATTTAGCCATTGATATTGTGGAGCACACAGTCACTCGAGCAGGAAAAGAGATTCCTTTAACGCGTCTTGAATTTGATCTCTTAGTTTCCCTTGCGAAAGAACCAGGAAGAGTTTTTACTCGAGAAGCTTTACTTGGTGAAGTGTGGGGATATCGCCACTCAACCGATACCCGTTTAGTCAATGTTCATATTCAAAGGTTGCGCGCCAAGATTGAGCATGACCCTGAAAATCCCACCATCATCGGCACGGTTCGCGGCATTGGATATAAGGCAGGCGCGCTAGGTAATAGAAGTTAGAGATTCTGAAAAAAGTGAAGATAACCCAATACTTTAGAACCTCTTTATTTAGAAAAGTATTTTCAGTATCTAGCATTATCTCGATAGCTTTAATCTATTTCCTTGGCTCCAACCTCTATAACCGCATCTCTGATGGGATTATTGAAGAGAAGATTTCGGCAGCAATTTCTGAAGGNGAAGCTGCAATTCAATATGCTGACTATCGNTTNTTAATTGGNAGCCTCAATAAAAATACCAATTACAAAACAATTGTCGATGAAATTGTTAAGTCTACAAATGTCAGTGCAAAAGCCTCGGGCCGAGAGATTGCNCTTCTTAGTAGCACTGGCAAAAGGGTTGCTGGCATTCCCTCAAGATCTACTTCAAACTTCCTTGAACCATCTTCAATTCCAAGCGAGTTAAGGCAACTCGTTAACGAAGATGATGAGATTCATTGGCAGCGCACCAACTTACAGTATTTCAATGGAGAGAGCGTTGCTGGAGTTGCTGTTGGTCATCGTATAGATATTAAGTCTGTAGGTCGCTATGAAATGTATGTACTCTTTGACTTTTCATCACAGCAGCAAACCATTGATCTCATTGGTCGTTCGATGTGGGGCACAGGACTCATTCTGATGGCGTTGATTATGGTTATTGCCTCAGTAGTTTTAAGGCAAGTTATTAAGCCCGTCAGGTATGCCGCTGAAGTAGCTGAGCAACTTTCCGCAGGCGACCTTTTAAAGAGAATGCAAGTTAAAGGAAGTGATGAAGTTGCCAGACTTGGGACTGCTTTCAATGATATGGCAGATACTCTTGCCAAACAGATTACTCGTCTAGAGAATCTCTCAAGACTTCAGCAGAGATTTGTCTCTGATGTCTCGCATGAACTGCGAACTCCACTAACAACTATTCGTATGGCATCTGATGTGATTTTTGCAGCTAGAGAGGGATTTGATCCAACTATTGCAAGGAGTGCTGAACTTCTTCTCTCTCAGATTGATCGCTTCGAAGAGCTATTAACTGACCTATTAGAGGTCAGCCGCTTTGATGCTCAAGTTGCGACTTTGTCTCTGTCAAAAATTGATCTAGTTAAGCTAGTTAATCGCTGCGTAGAAGATTTGGCGATGGATGCGAAGCAAAGAGATGTGAAAATTCGAATCGATGTCCCAGAGGATGAAGTTTTAATTGATGGGGATTCGCGACGTATTGAGCGGATTATGCGCAATTTATTAGGAAATGCGATTGATCATGCTGAAGGAAATCCCGTGGACTTAACAGTCAAGGCTAGTTCGAGCGCAGTTTCACTTGCAGTTAGAGATTATGGAGTTGGCATTGCCACTCATCACCTAGAGCGAGTCTTTGATCGTTTCTGGCGCGCAGATCCGTCGCGCTCTCGCATTAGAGGTGGAACAGGCCTTGGCTTATCAATTGCTAGAGAGGATGCAAATCTTCATGGCGGCGATATCAAGCTCTGGTCAGAGCTAGGCGCTGGCTCACAATTTGTTTTGACTCTTCCATTGACTCAAGGTCAACCCATAACTGAAGTTCCCATAGGCGAGTTACCCACACATTGAAGTTCTAAGCACTTACTTTATTCACATGCTTTGCTAAAAATGTCTAAGTGGACTTTGATAAAAGAAAAGAAGGTATTTTCTCAGCTCTAACTTCATTAGTCTTTCCAAAAATATGTATTTACTGTCAAGTTGAGTTTGCACCACTTTGTTTAAAGTGTCAGCAGTTTTGGCTTGCACCTGTGCAGCGGCGATATGTCAAAGGTTTAGCAGTTAATTCAATCCTTGCTTATAACCCAGCAAGTTCTAGAATTGTAATTCAAGCCAAAGAGAGTAGAAATAGAGTCGCACAATTTTGGATGGCAAAAGCTTTAAGTACTGCTTTAGAGAAATTTGAATTAGATAATCCAGCGCTAAGTATTTCGCACTCTCTATTGGTACCTATTCCCTCAAGCAGAACTGCGATAAGAAGAAGAGGTGGATCTTTTCTCCACCCAATCCTTGATAAATTAGTTGAGCTGCAAAAGCAAAAAAATGGAGTGCGCTGGCGCTGGAAGGAACTCTTGATTCATCAGAAGAGCGTTAGAGATCAGAGCAAGCTTTCCTATACTGCGCGCCAGAGTAATATGGCCAGTGCCTTTAGGCTTATAAGTGATGATTTAGTAAGGGAAAGACCAATCTTGCTCATCGATGATGTACTGACCACCGGGGCTACGTTAGATAGCGCTTTTCGGGCTTTAAGGGAGAGAAATCTGACAGTTTTGGGCGCTGCAACGGTATGTGCGTCAGCCCACCGCCTACTAATACGATAGAGCCCTAGTTCATCAAGTGGAAGGTTGATCCGTGGTTGCAATTCTCGACAAGATTCTGCGTGCCGGAGAAGGGCGCGCACTTAAGCAATTAGAAAAGATTGCTGATCTTGTTAACTCACACGAAGCAACTTATGTCGCGATGAGCGATGAGCAACTGCGAGCTATGACTGAAACCTTTAAAGCACGACTTGCGGCAGGAGAAGATTTAGATGACCTTCTTCCAGAAGCTTTTGCACTAGTAAGAGAGGCATCAAAGCGAACACTGGGACAGCGCCACTATGACGTTCAAATTATGGGAGGCGCTGCACTTCACCGCGGAAATATTGCAGAAATGCGAACCGGTGAAGGAAAGACTTTGGTAGCAACTCTTCCTTCATACCTAAATGCTCTCACTGGTCTAGGGGTTCACATTGTTACTACTAATGATTATCTAGCAGAGCGTGATAGCGAGTGGATGGGACGCATCCATAGATTTTTAGGTTTAAAGGTCGGGGTAATTCTGGCTTCGATGAGCCCAGCAGAGCGTCGCGAACAGTACAACTGTGATATTACCTATGGAACAAATAATGAATTTGGTTTTGATTATCTTCGAGACAATATGGCTTGGAACTTGGCCGATTGCGTGCAGCGTGAACATAACTTTGCCATCGTGGATGAAGTTGACTCAATCTTGATTGATGAAGCTAGAACCCCTCTGATTATCAGTGGGCCTGCTGATAAGGCAACGAAGTGGTATCAAGAATTTGCCAATATTGCATCGCGCTTAACTCGCGGTGAGCATTATGAAGTTGATGAAAAGAAGCGTAATACTGGAATTCTTGATGCTGGAGTTTCAAAGGTAGAAGAGCTACTAGGTATTGAAAATCTCTATGAAGCTGTAAACACTCCAATGATCGGCTATCTAAATAATGCTCTTAAGGCTAAAGAGCTATTTAAGCGAGATAAAGATTATGTAATCATGAGTGGAGAGCTCTTAATTGTTGATGAACATACCGGCCGAGTTCTCTCTGGCCGTCGCTATAGCGAAGGTCTACATCAAGCACTGGAAGCAAAAGAGCGGGTTGAGATCAAAGATGAAAACCAGACTCTGGCCACAATAACCTTGCAGAACTACTTCCGCATGTACGACAAGTTAGCTGGTATGACCGGAACAGCGATGACAGAAGCTTCAGAATTTATGCAGATTTACAAGCTTGGAGTAATTCCAATTCCAACCAATAAAGTCATGCAACGACTTGATCAATCAGATCTGGTTTATAAGACAGAGGATGCAAAGTTTGAAGCGGTAGCTAACGATATTGCCCAGCGCCATCGAAGGGGACAACCAGTTTTGGTTGGAACTGTCAGCGTTGAAAAGTCAGAGGTTCTCTCAAGCGCTCTGAGGCGCAAAGGTATTCCGCATGAAGTATTAAATGCTAAGCAGCATGAACGTGAAGCGGCCATTATCGCAAGAGCAGGAACGGTTGGAGCTGTAACAGTTTCAACAAATATGGCAGGTCGTGGAACTGACATCATGCTTGGGGGAAACCCAGAATTTATGGCTGATTATGAATTACAACGTCAGGGAATCTCGCCAGTTGAAAACCCTGAAGAGTATGAAGCGATGTGGCCAGCTGAGATTGAAAGACAAAAGGCTGCCGTCTCCAAAGGCCATGATGAAGTAGTTGCACTTGGTGGACTTTATGTTTTAGGAACTGAGCGACATGAGTCACGCCGTATCGATAATCAGCTTCGTGGCCGATCTGGTCGCCAAGGAGATCCTGGTGAATCTCGTTTCTATCTCTCGCTTCAAGATGAATTAATGCGTAGGTTTAACTCAGCACTTGTCGAGCGTTTCCTAAGCGCTGCAGGCATTCCGGAAGATACGCCGATTGAATCAAAGATGGTAACCAATGCCATTAAATCTGCGCAGACTCAAGTTGAATCACAGAACTTTGAGATGCGTAAAAACGTTCTTAAATATGACGATGTGATGAACCGTCAGCGCGAGGTTATCTATCGCGAAAGACGAGAAGTATTAGAGGGTGCTGATATCAAGGAGCAAGTCACAGGATTTATTGAAGATACGATTCGCGGTTATGTTGGAGCAGCAACTAATGAAGGATTTCCTGAAGAGTGGGATCTAGATCAACTCTGGACCGCTCTGAAAGCAACTTATCCCATCTCATTTAAAGTTGAAGATATTGAAGCTGAAGTTGGTGGCAGAACTGGTTTAGATACTGATTTCCTCACCGCTAAAGTCCTAGATGACATCTTTGCTGCCTATGCAAAACGTGAGCAAGATCTAGGAGCTGAAGTCCTGCGTGAACTTGAGCGAAAGATTCTCCTTTCTGTACTAGATAGAAAGTGGCGCGAGCATCTCTATGAGATGGATTATCTCCAAGAAGGAATTGGTCTTCGCGCGATGGCGCAGCGAGATCCACTTGTTGAATATCAAAAAGAGGGATACGAGCTATTTTCTGCGATGATGGATGCAATTAAGGAAGAACTTGTTGGATTCTTATTTAATGTTGAAGTTAAGGTTGAAAATGAACACGTCGAAGCAAAGGGCGTTACTCCAGCCGCTCCAAAGCAAGAGCTTCGTTACTCATCACCAAGTGAAAGCGGTCAGGTTTCAAACTCATCACCTGCAGTAAATGGCGGAGTATCTAGAAATTCACCTTGCCCATGTGGTTCTGGAAAAAAATATAAACGCTGCCATGGAGCTGCATAGCTTTCTATATAAGGCTTAACTCAGTACAGAGCCATTTGTGATCGACCCCTTCAAATCGTGCAACGAGAGCCCTAATTCTCTCTTTGAAAATCAATGTGGCGTTTAGTTCAACGACTCCAACTATTGGCTGGCTTCTTCTAACACTTTTGATCTTGGGAACCTCCTTCAAGCTTCCTACTTGAGTAAGTAGTGAGTTATAGGTGTAGCGGTGTGTGGTGCGAGCAACCTGAGATGCTGGGCGCCTTGCAGCCATAATCTCAAGAGCGGTAATCAAATAAGTAAGAGTCCAGCGTGTGGCATTGGGAAGTTCTGCAAGAGAAGAAGGCGTGGGAGCAAAATCTGCTTCATAGTTCTCGCCATGGCTAGTTGGAATTAGATAGAGCTTATTGCTTGTCGGTAGATCGCCCCTTCCAAAGAGTGGAGTTGAATAAAAGTTCCTCTGCCCAAAGAGCTCTAAAGATGGATGACCCAATAAATCATAATCAGAAAGATCAAATCTTTTATTGCTTATTTCTGCTTCATTTTTCATAGCCAGAGCATGGTTATTAAATGCGAAATAACTATCCTCTAAAAGGATGAGGCATTGTCCACAGCTTGTTAATACCTGCGTTTTGGTTGTGGAAGTAGAAGCTCATGAGGGCAAGAAATTGGGTATTCATTGCCAATGAAAAACACCAATAAGCTTCAGAAAAATTCCTTTAACTTCTCTATCCGTAGTTATCTTAAAACGATTTTAGGGGGAGGCTTAATCGCTGCTTCATTTATCTCAGCTCTAGTCATCTCTAATTCATCGAGCCGGATGATCACAGTTTGGAGCGCAGCAGTTGACCTTGACAAAGGAGAGGTAATTAGGGCAGAAGATGTCATGATCAGCAAAGTCTTATTACCAAGTAATGCAGCAAATTACATCGATGGGCAGGTCTCAATCATTGGAAGCTCGGTGGTTAGAGCAATTGGAGCAGAGGAATTAATACCAGCTTATGCGGTAAGTGAGCAGATAGATGAGCAGCTCCAGCAGGTTCCGATTGCTATCGCCTTTTCTCAAGTACCTAAAGACATTGGCAGCGGACAACGAGTTGATATTTATGGAATCACTAAATCTGAATTGCGCTCTCAAAACCTTGAATCTGGCAGATATAAAAGTCGCTTGATTGCAAGTGATTTGGTTATAGATCAAGTTGATAATCAAGCAAATACTCTAGGAGGGGACTTAGTAATAACACTTCTTGTCCCAAGGACAATAATTCCAAACCTGATTGAGGATATGGGAAATTACGACTTTATTCTGGTGGGAAATCGGTGAAAATAAATTTAATCACCGCACTAAGCTCTCATCAAGTTGAAGACCAAGTTATTGAAGTTCTGCTGAAACATGACTTCCAGCTCCAAAAGCGCCTACTGTCGCCATCAGATTTTGATTCAAAGTTAATTGCAAGTACAACGTCTCTTCGCATCTTAATAATTTCTGATAAAGACTTTGGGCTAGATTGGCGCGAGATAAGAAGAGAAAGTGATGAAAATCTTTCAATTCTTATTCTTGATGTGGATAAGAGATTTAGTAGTGATGAGATATTGCATCAAGCTAATCAGGCTTTAAGAGGAAGTAATGAGTTCTCCCAACTGGAAACTCGATCCGTAGAGATTCTTGGGTTTTATTCACTGGCTCTGAAGGCTCTCCCGGAATTTCAACTCTTGCGCTAAATACTGCCCAGGAGTATTCAAAATTAGCCCAGATGTTGCTCATTGATGCAGATCTTTCCAAGCAGAGTCTGTCTCAGATGGTGGGGGAGAGAATGAGTTATCAGCGAAGTGTTCTTAATAACGCTCTATCCCTTCAGAGTATTACTTCATTTGATGAGATTGAATCTAGAGAGAATGAGAGCGTTTTTATTGATGTGGGAAGCGCGCCGGTAATGAGCCAGGCGGTATCTGATCGACGCACAAGAGGAAAGTTTTTTATGCAGGCCCTGAGTAGTTGTTCTCATCTAATTTACATAATTCATCAAGATAGCCGCGCCCTCTATCAATTAGAGCAATTCGAAGAGTCATTAAAGATGTTCTCATCCGAGCTAAATGTAATTTATCTACTCAACAAAGAGAGTAGTAGCTCCAGCCGCCCCCTTTTCCGCAAAAGCTTTAGAAGCAAGATCGACGACAAGCCTCACTTCTTTATGCCCTATGAGTATGGCAATTTAGAGCGTGCTCGCAATCGATATGCCACTTTGTCTGAAGTCAACTCTCGCAGTAGCCTCTCTCGAGCGCTACGAGAGTTAGCCATTTATCTCCATAAAATAATCTGAAGTACTCTTTCGCCTATGCCTTTTCGCCATCTGCTCGCAGATCAGAGTTCGCTAACGAGTGATGATGTATTGCGTCTCGGTGAATTAACAGCTGAATGGCAATTGCTTGCAGATATCTCATTTGCAGATTTAGTTTTATGGATACCAAAGCGCAAAGATGAAAAGAGTTGGCCGGAAGGACATCGCACTATCGCCCAGATTCGCCCCATGACTGCAGCAACGGTATTTACTCAAGACTTAATTGGCAATGAGGTGGCATGGGGATCTAGACCAGATATTGATCAAGCGCTATCAAGTGGTGAGATTGTTAGAGATAGTAGGGCTGAGCAAGTTGGAGAAATAAAGATAAAGGTTGAGTGCATTCCAGTCTTTTTTGCTGGTCGAGTAATAGCAGTAATTTCACGCCATAGAAATCTAGAGACGATGAGAACGCCGTCACGGCTTGAACTAAATTATCGCGAGATTGCTAACCATATCTACCGAATGATTGCTGAGGGAAACTTTCCCGTAAAGGACAATGTCTATCTCGCAGAGGCTGCTCCAAGAGTTGGCGATGGCTTGGTAAGACTAAATGCTGCAGGAGAAGTTCTCTTTGCTAGTCCAAATGCTCGATCTGCATTCAATCGAATTGGTTGGGATAAAGATCTTGAAGGGCAGAACCTTGGTCAAGTTTTAGATTCTCTTGTCAGCCAATCTTCACCGCTTAATCCACGGGAGGAGAACTGGCAGATAACTATGAGTGGTAAGCAATTGAGGCGAGATGAGTTTGAAAACAGTGGTGGGGTATTGGATCTTTTAGCAATGCCATTAACTGAAGGTGATAATCGAATTGGAGCTGTAGTTCTTGTTCACAACGTTACAGAGCTAAGAAGGAAAGATAGAGCTTTAATCAGTAAAGATGCCACCATTAGAGAGATTCATCATCGAGTAAAGAATAATCTGCAGACTGTTTCAGCTCTGCTTCGCCTTCAAGCAAGGCGAATTGACGACCCAAAAGCTAGCGCTGCTATTGAAGAGGCGGTTAGAAGGGTGGTTTCAATTGCTTTAGTTCACGAGACTCTCTCTGCTACCGCGCAGGATTTAGTGCAATTTGATGAGGTTATTACCAAGATAATTCAAGGCGCATCAGAGTTAAATATCAGGCCAAATGAGATCCAGATAAAGAAGGTCGGCGAATTCGGCCTTATCTCCTCAATGGTTGCAACACCTCTCGCCTTGGTATTAACAGAGTTGATTCACAACGCTTTAGAGCATGGTTTGAGTCAAAGCGGTGATTTGGTAGAGCTAAGAATTGATAGAAGTGGAAAATCTATGACTGTAACAGTTTTGGATAATGGAGCCGGCATTCCAAGGGACTTCTCACTTGAAACAAACACAAATCTCGGTTTGCAGATTGTGCAGACTCTAACTAAGAATGAGTTAGCNGGAAAAATAGAGTTTATTAAGCCAAATATTGGAACTCAGGTGCAGATTTCTTTTCCGCTAGAGCGTTAAAGAACTACTCCTCGAAGTTATTTTCGGATAAACGTGCACGATTTCTAGCAGCGCGGCGCTTCATAGCTCGTCTTTCATCCTCAGATAGCCCGCCCCAGACTCCAGAGTCTTGGCCACTTTCAAGTGCCCATTGCAAACAATCTTGTCTAACTATGCAAGGCATACAAACTTTTTTAGCTTCTTCAATTTGAGCAATCGCAGGCCCCGTATTTCCAACAGGAAAGAAGAGTTCGGGGTCAATATCGCGGCAGGCAGCGCGGTGGCGCCAATCCAAGCTCATAAGACCTCATCAATCTTCAGGCAAGGGGCAGTTCGGGGAAACCGAGATTGACCGTTCTTGCGTCTTTGGGTGTAATGCGAACCAGATTTGGGCGCGATTACTGCCATATTATCCCCGCTAAAACATCTTAACTCAAGAGTCTTGCCCCGCGATTTCACAAAAAATAGTGAGATAGAGCGCTATAGCTCTTAAATTATTTTGAATTTTGAATATTTCTTAGATCAAGTGCCCCCGACAGGATTCGAACCTGTGCACCCGCCTCCGGAGGGCGGTGCTCTATCCCCTGAGCTACGGGGGCGCTTTGGAAAAGATTATCAGTGATTCCTCTGCCAATATTGGCCCATGAAAGAACGAGCGTATTTTGCAACTGGTTGCTTCTGGGGAGCAGAGCGAAGATTCTGGAATCTATCTGGAGTGATCTCAACTTCAGTTGGATATATGGGTGGAAATACTAAATCACCAACATATCAAGAGGTCTGCACTGGAAAAACTAATCATGCTGAAATGGTTGAGGTAGTTTTTGATCCAGAGCTAATTTCATATCAGAGACTTCTGGAAGAGTTCTGGGTGATGCATGATCCAACGTCACTAAATAAGCAGGGCGGAGATATTGGAACCCAGTATCGCAGCGCAATATTTACAACTACCGCTGAGCAGTTGGAAATGGCCCAAAAAACTCGTCAGGTTTACAACGATGTGCTTAAGAGCGCAGGACTTGGTGAAATTGTTACTCAGATTCAAAGCGCAGAGGGGCATGAGTATTTTCTAGCGGAGGAGTATCACCAAAGATATTTAGAGAAAAATCCAAATGGCTATGACTGTCACTCAAGTACTGGGATTGCATATCCTGCTTTGAAGGCTTAAGGAGAAAGTAATGTCTTATAGCGAATCTGAACTTCCTAAAATAAATCCCAAGACGGGAAAAGCATTTCCAGTTCAATTAGATGATGAGAATTTAGCTAAGAGCCTAGATCCACTCTCCTATGATGTATTGCGAAAAGCTGGAACTGAGGTTGCATTTACAGGAAAGTATTATGAGAGTGAAACCATTGGCGTTTATAAGTGCAAAGCATGCAGCGCAGAGCTCTTTCGAAGTGAGACTAAATTTCATTCAGGTTGCGGCTGGCCCTCTTTCTATGCCCCAAAAAGTGATGATGCAGTAGTGCTATTGGAAGATCGCTCACTTGCTCCGCGAATCAGAACAGAAGTTCGTTGCGCTTCTTGCGGTTCACATCTTGGACATGTCTTTGAAGGTGAAGGTTATGCAGTTCCAACTGATCAACGTTGGTGTATCAACTCAGTAGCGCTAACGCTTGAACCAAAAAACTCCTAGAGAATTTCAGTAGCTCGCCAGCAATACCAAGCTAAATGGCTGCGATATGGGCTATAGATTTCACCTAATTTAAGAAGCTCGGCTGGCTTTATCTCACCTCTCATGCGATGAACCTTCTCCCATCCACGCCTGACTCCAAGATCTCCCACCGGCCACACATCCTGTCTGCCTAGTTGAAACATCAAAAACATCTCAACAGTCCAGACTCCAATTCCAAAGAGCGGCAGAAGCTGCTCTCTAATTTCTTCATCATCTAGGCGATGAAGAGAGCTCATAGATACCTTTGAGCTAAGGGCGGCTTGAGCTAACTCCTCTAAAGCTCTCGCCTTTGCCGTTGAGCAACCAGCTTGCCTTAAATCACTTCTACTTATTCGACTGATTCCACTCGGCGAAATTCGCCCCCCAGAGAGGTTCTTAACTCTTCCAATAATTGTTGCGGCAGCTTTAGTAGATAATTGCTGAGAGAGAATTGATGAAGCAAGTGTTGAAAAATTACTTTCCAGCGGTTTCTTTGTTTTAAGACCAAGAGGACAAGGCCCAGATTGCTTGATTATGGGTTTAAATCTAGGGTTTTTCTTTGCGATCTCCGTGGAGATTTTTCGCGATTGCGCCAGCGTGATTGCCATGAGAAGGCAGGGTAGCCATTTTCAGTTTTACAGTCTATTTTTAGCCGCTTACAGAGTTTTACAATCTCTATTTAGCTCTTTGCATTAAGGGCTTTGAAAGGTTTTCATGGCAGCCGGTATTAAGGAAGTCGCAACTGAGGCTGGAGTCTCTATCGCCACCGTTTCGCGAGCTCTTCGAGGTTTAAATCATGTTAATCCTGAAACTCGTAAGAAAATTCTCGATGCTGCAGAGAAACTTGGCTATCCCATCCCGCAAAGCTCTGCCAAAGCTTTATTTGGAAGAACTAATTCAGTTGGAGTCGTTGCTCCATTTATATCTAGATGGTATTTCGCTCAAGTTATTAATGGCGCCGAGCAAGCTCTTAGAGAGGCAGGTCTTGATCTGCTGCTCTATAACTTCTCGCAGATGAAAGGGCGCGAGCGATTATTCCAACATCAATTGCTAAAAGGTCGAGTAGATGCCCTAATCGTTATTAGCCTTCCTCCAACTGAGGAAGAGTTTGATTCGATGTTAAGCCTTGGAATTCCAATCGCACTTGTTGGAATGCATCATGCACAGTGTTCTAGCGT
>JGI25930J51415_1000047_pt1 | contig 22089 bp, 43 predicted proteins | sample LauGreFa1BDMLBDN_2_FD_51415 | JGI IMG/M metagenome (IMG submission 51415) | reverse complement strand
ACGGACACAAAACCTATTTCGCTAGCCAAAGCCGAAAAACAGAAACCGTTCAACTTGCAAAACAAGCAGGGATCATAGAACTCCCCGACATTACGGCACTCCAAAACCAATGCGACACAATCATCTGTATTGGTACAGGCGGAATCGCATTCAACACAGCATCACAAATAGCGCTTCAATCATTCAAAGGTCTCTACATAGATTTCAACTCGCTCCACACCCCACAAGAAGAAAAAGACTGGCGGTTCCTTATGGAAATATCCAACTGCCAATATGCGGAAGGTGCGTTACAGGGGTACCCGTTTGACACACTTCCAGAAACATCAGAACACCACATTATGCTCTTATCAGGACAAAACGCTGATCAAGCCGAAACGCTTTTTAGCAACACAATTTGGCGCATACAGAAAACAACCAGAAACGCTAAATCGGTCAACAGAGAACCGTTCTAACGTCCCACGCTGGATAAACTAAACCGCGTGGAGACCAACATCATAAAATGCGGTGACGCCCTACAAGAACTCAAAAACCTTGCAGATAACAGCATAAACACCATTATCACCTCACCGCCATACAACAAAAAAGGTATCCAAAACGGCAAAACACAAAACAGCAACCAAATCTGGCAGAAACACAATATTGACTACAACGAATACCACGACAACATGCCAGAAAACGAATACCAAAACTGGATAATAGAAATAATCAACGAACTACACCGAATCATCACCCCCGACGGATCAATCTTTTTCAACCACAAACCACGCCGACACAACAACCAAGCACGGCTACCCACCGAATTCATACACAAAACAAACGCACACATATATCAACTGATCATCTGGAACCGCAAAAACAGCCCCAACATACGCAAAGACCATCTGCTTCCAAACACCGAACACATCTACTGGCTATCCAAAGACAAGCCAAAAACATTCCGTGACAACATAGACCCCAAATATCTTGGCGAAATATGGGACATCCCCCCACAACGGCAAACAATCCACCCCGCACCATTCCCCACACAACTCGTAGAAAACTGCATCCTTCTCACCACACAACCCAACGACATCGTCCTAGACCCCTTCAACGGGATCGGAACAACCACAACAACCGCCCAAAAACTCGGCAGAAAATATATCGGATACGATATAGACGAAAAATATGTGAAAGAAGCACAAATACAAGGCAAATAAAAGTTGCTTTTTGTTTAAATACCCGCTACACTAATCACACAATAAATAAACCTAGAAATACAGGAGAAATAACAATGATTACCGAAACATTCAGCCAACTTGAATTTGTGGAAAACCCCACATTCGTAACAAGAAAACAAACACGAGGACGAGTCCAACTGTTCGTAGAACAAGTAAAACAAAACCCAAACCAATGGGTCGTATACAAAAATTTCGTGGGACAAACCCAACCACTCAACAAAATCACCATAGAGGTGTACGGGTTGCGTCAACGATTCAGCGAAGTCCAATGGCAGGTGGCAGTTACCGACGAGGGTTACCAGATCATCTCAAAAACAAAATAGCCCCACGCTAGATAAACTACAACGCAATGGAAACTGCTACTAAATATCCGTTGATGCACCTCACCGCCCGAGAAGTACTACAACTACGCCAATTCACCAACCTATGTAAAGCAAACAAAAACGAACACCAAGTAACCGACCGAAAATACACGGCAGGAGCAACCGAAAAAGGCATCATCATGCTCGGCAAAGCAGGAGAAGTCATCGTCTCCCGCTACTACAACACCGAAATAGACTGGGAAATCTATATAGGCGCAGACCACGGCTTTGACACCACCATCAACGGCAAAACAACCGAAATAAAAACATCAAGCCAAAAAAACCTGATCATCAACGACCCCCAACACTGCAAATACGGTTTATGGAAACCCGAAACCGAACAATGCCTAGTCGTATGGTGCAACCAACCCAAAAACCAATGGGAAAACATCGGCACCAACACCCAATTCCAAATAATCGGCGGAACAACCCGCGAAAACTTTTTCGCAAACGCCCAAAAAACCGACTACGGTTACGGACCAAGACTCACCCTAAACGAACAACAACTCACACACCTATGAACCAAAACCGCAGAAAATGCACCGCAAAAACCGCATACAGCGGAACACCATGCCGACGACAAACCGCCCCCACAGAAAAACACTGCACAATACACAAAACAAAAAACCCACAAAAGCCGCGCCCATTTTTTAAAAACACCCCAACACACCCAGCACAGATAAACTAAAACAACCATGACCAACACAAATAAAAAACAACCCACCCCCGGAACCGAAATCCTCCAACACGCCCACAAAATCGTCAACCAAGACAGACAAAACACCTACGGACACCCCAAAGACGACTACACCAAAGTCATCAACATCTACAAAACACTCACAGGACACCAACTCACCCTCAACGACGCACTACTCTTCATGGTCTCCGTCAAACTCGCACGACTAAAAACCAACCTAGACCAAGGAAAACTCCACTACGACACACTCCTAGACACCATCGGCTACCTCACCTGCATCAACATGATCCACCAAACAGAAAGCACACCCAATGACACCACCAAAAAACCTAGACCAACAAATCAAACAACTAGAAAAAGAAATCCAACAACTCCAAAAAGAAATCCAACAACTAGAAAAAATCTACAAACCAAAACCAAACAGCCCCACGACAGATAAACCTAAAAAACAAAACCCGACCAAAAAAATTGTCGCACCACCGCCCCCTGCTATCTGACGTGTTCAAAAGGTTGACAGCCCCGCTTATGATCTTGTTGCAGTGTGTGTTGTCGTATAACCCTTATGTTGTAAGGGTTTTGTGATGCGTGTCCTTGTGCCTTTGTTGTTTGTGATGGTCGCCGTGTATTGGTTGTTGCAGTTGTTGCATTTTGTGTTTGTGACGAACTTTGAGAATGTTGTTGCAAGTGTTGTGATTGTTTGTATTGTTTTTGTTTTGTATAGGGGGTGTTGTGCCTTACAAAAATATTTCAGATCATAGGGAGTGGCAACGGTGTCATCGTGAGGATTCTGAGGCGAAGCGTTTGCATAGGCGTGAGTATGAGCGTGAGAGAAAGAATGCTAAGCGTGTGGCGCAGTATTTGTTGTTGCCTGAGCCTGAGCGGTCTCGTAGGTTGGAGGCGAATGCGAGGCGTAGGGGTTTGGGGTTGAGGTGGAGGGTTGAGCGGTAGTGCTACGGGTGGTTTGCGGGTGATACTTGACATATGACTGATAGTGTTATATAGTTTGTCATATGAGTTGGTTACTAGACATACACACAGACGCACTGATAGGTGTAGCGACAATGACGCTATGCCTGATCGTGTTACTGATAGGAGCACAATGAACGACAGATACGACATATCACCTGATAGATATCCATCTACTAAATGGTTGGTGATAGATACACAGTGTGGCAATATGCCGTTGTCTACACATGAAACTAGACAAGAAGCGTTGAGAGCGTGTCTTAGCGTTGAACGAAAAAGGAGCACACGGGTAAAGTGATAGATGTACTTGTAGAGGTAGAGAAGATAGCGAAGATCGCACAACTTCGTAAGACTGAGATATGTAAGGAAGACAATGGCATTAGCGATATGCAGTCTTTCGTTGTGTTTCAGAAGGGCGATATGTTTGAGTGTCGTCAAAGTGGTAAAGATGGTCACCCTTTTGAGTCGTTACCTGATGTGTTGAGTGACGCATACAATGATGGTTTAGATGAGTTTGACACTGTAAGTATCGTTGTGGATAGTTATGTTCGTCTCAAAAAGGTGGATAGTGTCACGGGTTATAAGCGTGGTGATCTAGAGCGTGAGTACAAGAACAACCCGAACGCACCTGTTTCTGAGGCATTGACTGTAGCGACCTATGGGTATGATGGGGGTAGCGCAGGTAAGTGTGTCACCTATGTTTATGATGACAATGGTTTACCTGAGTTCACTGTTCTCAAAGATATTGAGGACGGAGTGGTAAAGTCTGAGTTCGTAGACTTCGTAATGTCTAGATATATAGAGTTCTGTAAGAGAGGGAAAACACAATGAACTTCGTGACGGGTTTACTACTTGTGATAGTGGGTGTGTGGCTATACAACAAAGGTGTTCGCTACAACCGCCGTCACCGCCGATAACGCTACGGGTGTTATTCCCACGAGTGTTTCGCTAACCCCAAATCAAAAGCCAACTGAGGATAGTTGCCGATCCTGTTGTGACAGTCCCGACACACAGCAATACAGTTATCTTCACTAACCACTGATCCGCCCTGAGATCGTCGCACCAACTCGTGAATGTCACGCGAAGGACGGCGAACATACGCAACTAAGCCATCATGTTCAGCGAACACAGGACACGCAACACAATACGGGTGTTTTTTCAGCATCATTGCAACAAAGATGCGTCGTTCTACATCAGCGACTTCCCGTTTAGCCGACTTCTTCTTGATCGGTTTAGTTGATCGTTTGAGTGGCGTTCGTTTGAGCGGTTTGCGGGGCTTCACTAGCGACGATTTTGATAAGTTGTTCTGTCTTCGTTGCGGAGTCGTACACCGCATTTCAAGCATTCTTCCATCCACGGGAAAGATCGGCGGAAAGCCAACGGGTGTTCGCAACCTTTCATCGCATTTTCAGCCTTTTCGTTTGCGGAAACACGCAGAAACTCAGCCAAAGAAATACCCAAATGTTTGGCGCATTCCTCCCATTTCTGTTTGTCCTCAGTTGAAGCGCGAAACAACACCTGTTCTTGTGCTGTTGAAGAAAGTTCAGTCCCGTCTTCACTTTTCTTCTTTTTCCCAACTGCACGCGATCGCGTCGGAGTCAAGTCCTCGGCGACTTTGTTCATTGCTACTTCTAGGTTGTCGGGGGTGTCGCTCATAGAACTTCCTCTACATATTCTTCTGCTTGGAGAACTGCGTCACGCAAGCCGTCTGACCATTGGAACAACAGCATCGGAGCCCATTTTGCGTTCATCCACATAGGGATTTCGCCTTTTATTGCTTGTTCTTCACCGAAGGGGGCTTTTTCTGCGAGTTTCTTTTGTACCGCAACAGACCTGTCTTGCCAACTGATTTGCTCATCTAGCCATGCTTTTGCTTGATCCAACTCAGCAGTCCCGAGTAGTTCTTTTCCTAGTCCTAAATGGTTGGCGATCAACGCTACGCACGGTTGGGACGGCATCAGTTCTTGAACGTCAAGATGGTCGGTGTTTATGTCGGGGTCGCCGATAAATCTTCCGATTAGGTCTACGAAATCCTCGGGCATTCGGGAGATCAGTTCTTGGGGGGTGGGGGTTTCAGCCATATAAATACACTACCTTACTTGTGGATATATCACGGGAAACCGCTAAAAATAGGGCATTTATGGGGTTGACAATATGACAGTACCCGTATATACTTATATATATGAAACAACTACTAAACCCTAAACAGAACAACCAACGGGTAATGTTCGCAGGCGACATCCACGGCAACATTGAACACGCCGAGTGGGTAATCAGGCACGCACAACAGAACGAAGTAACGCACATCATCTCGGTAGGCGACTTCGGATATTGGGTACACAAACCATTCGGACGCAAGTTCGTGAACCGTGTCGCAGAACTCGCAGAACAAGCACAGATCAAGTTTCTGTGGATTGACGGAAACCATGAGAACCACGACATCATTCGTGACCTCACAACTTGCAACGGACGCAACAACCCGATACCAACACCTAACGAATGGTTACAGTACATTCCTCGTGGATGTCGTTTCCAAATCAACGAAACAACCTTTATGGGTTACGGAGGTGCGTACTCAGTTGATTGGTTAGACCGTGTGGAAGGCGAATCGTGGTGGCGTGGCGAACTCATCAACCCGTTTGATGTTGATCTCATCAGCAACGAACCCGTTGATATCTTGATGACCCACGAAGCACCGTATGACAACGGGAACAAAATCACCTACAAGGACGACATTCAAGTATCTATCGCACAGCGACATCTTGTAAAAGAAATCCTTGACAAGGTGACACCACAGTTCCACATCTGCGGACACCACCACACACGGGTTGATTGGAAGGACGGCGAAACCGAAGTCAGCGTTCTCGGACGCGACACAATGGGTGAGGACAGTGTTCTCATCTTTGATCTCGGCGAAGCAGACCTTGACGCATACAACGAAGTGGAATATGCGTAAACCAAAAGAGCAGATGCCACTCGCTCGTCCCAAAGACGAATACGAGACAGAAGCCGATCGTCTACTCGCATACGCACAGTTTGTAGCAGATACAAAATGCGGTGCGGTAGACCTCGGTGACTACTACTACGAATACTCGGGTGATATCACACTGCTTGTTCAGCGTGAACGGGTAGTCGCACATAACCTCAAAAACGAAACCGTTGTGATAGCAACACCACAACCACCAACAGAAGAAGAATGGGCAAACGCAATCAAATGAGCGACCAATACTTTGACGAACTGAGCGAAACATACTTCAATGAATGGGACACATTCGCAGAACACCAAAAAGTAATACAACGCGTAACAGAACATCTCACAAAACATTTCATTGACATACCGTTAGTCGCGTTGATCTATATGGACAGAACAATGAAAATGTACGGTCCGTTCCAAGACGGCGTGGAAGCGTCAGAATGGTGTAAAAACTATCTCCCACGAGGCGTTCATCTCGTATGGCAACCGTTGCGCAACCCTTACATTGCGCGCGCAACACACGAGTTCTATCTCCCCGAACGCATGGAAAACCTAGACAAAGAATACGATCACACAATAAAGGAAACAGCAAATGACATCAGCACTACTAGTTAGAGCAAACGGCGAAGTCCGACACATTGAACTCCCCGTGGACGACGCACACATCATGATCCATCACATGGTTGGCGGATGGTTTGATCTCGTCAGACACCCACTCCGCAAAGATTTACACGCATATGTCCACGACGAAGGTTTACTTCGCAAGCAGGAAATAAATGTCGCGATGACATACCTGTTCAACCAAGTACTCGTCGGCGACATTGTTCTCAGTCGCGGAACAGCAGACGGACACGAAGCGGACTTCGCAGTAGACGAAGCGACAATAGACCTCTACACGAGGTGTAACACCAACGAACAGGCAAAAGAAAACCTCCGACCGTTGATGGAAAGCATTGACACATCATTCAAGATTGAAACCATTTGATGCGCCCCCCAAACCCACTCACGGGTAGGGTTTATTGGGGGACAGACTTACTTCACCAAAAGTAAAAAACACGCGCACATAACCAGCGCAAACACGAAGCAGAAGAACGCGAACGGGACTAGCACGCCCAACGTCCTCCGCCACATGGATCGTGGTTTACCCCAACTCACAAGAGTTGGTTGCGGACGCATCTTTTACCAAGCCTCTTCTTCTTCAAGTTGGACTTGAGCCATCGGCTGTGGTTTGTTGCGTGCAGGCGCGGTTGCGGTCTTTGCTTTCGGGGTGAACTGAGCACCGCCTTCAGCCTTCTGCTTCCTGACGAACGAGTCAATGTTCCCAACAGACAAACCAATGTTGTCGGCGAGAACTTCAACTGTTGATCGCTTTGCACCTGACTCTTTGTCGTCCCACGAGCGTTGCTCCAACCGTCCCGTCACCACAACACGCACGCCTTTGGCGAGCACATTCGCGGCATCTTCGGCAAGGTTGCGCCATGCAACAACATTGAAAAAGGAGGTTTTCTCCTGCTTTTCACCATCTTGGTCAGTCCAATAATGGTTTACTGCGATACTGAAAGCCAACTTACCAACTCCTGTTGGTAGAAACTTCAGTTCTGGGTCGGCGGTTAGATTCCCAACCAGCGTTACGGGTGATGCACTCACTTCGGATCCTCCTAGTGTAAATCCCAACCCTTTTGGTTGGGTAGTTGCAATCACTATAGCCGACGCGGGACTATGATGCAACCATGCCAACACCTGAAGAAACCCGCCTAAAAGTCCGCGATCTGCTGATGGAGATCCTCGTGTCCCTCGCAGTTGATGATGAAACCACCGACGAAGAAGTCGCACAGTTTGAGGACGACATGGGTGGGGTGGCTGATTTGATGCTTGATTCGCTTGGTTTTACGGTTACATCTGTAGATAACGAAGAAGGAACTCGGTTTACTGCTTCTTTGGAGATTATTGACGGCGATCCGCTTGAGGAGGATCTCGCTTAGAACGCTGGTTGTTCGCCAGTCCCGTCTTTGGCGAGCACTTCGGCGATCGCGCGTGCAATATATTTTTGGGACAGTTTGTAGGTCTCGTGGTGTAGATCTGAGATGGCGGTGGTATTCATCACTTTATCCCACATATGTTCATCAAACAGGTTGAACTGTGCCATCAGCATATTGTCTACATCTTGGCGTTCGGCGAGCAGTTCAATATCCCAATGGTGTCTGCGTTGTATGTAAGAGATGATGTGTGAGGCGGCTATATCTTCGTCTTGTATCTCTCGGTATAGTTCGTCTAATACTTCGGTGGTGAGGCTCATCACTTTGTTTTCTTTCTCTAAAGCGTTCTGCACGAACTCTGCTAACTCTTTCAGTAGGTCTTTGGGTATTGCGACGGGTGGGAGTTCTATCTTTTCGCCTTTGAACTCGTCCCACTCAGCGTCGTCCATAAAACAAGAATACCACCCCGATTAAGGGGTGGCATCCAAGTCTCAACAAGGAGATGTGAGATTTATGCGAGTTCCAACACTGCGTGCTGTGCTGTGATTTTTGCTTTGTTCACCCAAGAATATTCTTCAATGGTTGCCAATGCTCGGTCACTTGCGTCGCCCTTGCGATGGTGGTCAAGATATTCAACTACAGAGTTGTAGATACTCCAACCGTTGAAACCGTAACCGCCTGCGTTCTTCTGTGAACCGTACAACGCACGGATAGTTCCTGTGATTTCTTCACGGTTGCGTCGCTGAGAATCTGTTTCCGTTGCTTTGATTGGGAACACTGTGTTGAGAACCTTGTCCACTCGCTGTGATGCTTGAGGGACGGGGATTGCCAACATTTGTTCTGCCATGATTTTGAAGTTCTTTGCCCATTCGGTAGAGATCTGCAACGCCTCTTGTGCGGTGTTGAGATATTCGTCTGCGTTACGGGTGTGTCGTGCGGTGAAAAGACGCTCTGCGTTCTTGATACCCATGATTACGGTGTTTTGACATACTGCCCGAACATCGGTATTTGCGTACCGAATCGGCCAGTAACCGTCGTGTCCGTGTGAGACCACGAGGTATCGTGCGATCTTGTCGTTCACACCCGTTGGGTCAATGACAAGGGTTCCCAAGTCAATACCCGCAAAGAATCGTGCTCCGCCCTTGAGAACACCGCAAGTGTCAATCACTGCGTCGCCCCTAGATGCGCCTACGACTGCCATCGCACGCTCAAGTACTTCTCGGTTCTGTCGGACATCGTAACGATTGCCGACTGTTGCGAATGGGGAGAAAGAACCGTCGTCGTTCATTCGGACGGTTGCCTTGTTGTCCTCTAGGACTACGGGTGTGCCGTCAGGGTTTCGGATTAGGTTGCCGTCGTCGTCCACGACTGCGATCTTGGTGAGTAACACCTGATAGTCCGCTTGTGCCGCTTCCAACATTGCGTCAATGGTTTGGANACCGTTCATTGACTTTCCTAGTCGGTGCCACGGTGTTTGCGGACCCGCGTATGCGAATCGTGCTGTTCCGTCCTTGTTTACTTCTATATTTGCTGCCATCAGATACCTCCTCGGCTTCTGTTTAGTTTATACAGAATAGTTTATACGAGGAAAGGGTTGATGTCAACCTATAAAAATAAAATATTTCCCTTTATTTACAGCCTTTTGCCTTCGGGTTCCAGTTGCACACATTCCACGGACCCCAGCCCGCCTCATCAAACAGCAACTTCCCAACCTTGAGATTATTAATCGGGTCAAGCAAAGGCTCTTGGGTGCAAATGTTCATTTCCCTGCACGCAATCGCCCACTTGTTTCGTTCGGGGTTGTAGTTCACGCCGTTGATCTGCAACAGCCCCGTATCGGACTTGTTGGTCGCCTTCGTGTACCCAGTGATGTTGCAGTTCGCATCAACGATGGAACTTCCGATGCGGTTCGGGCATCCACCCGACTCGCGAAGAATGATTTCGCCGAGTTTCCTGAGATGCTTCGGCTCCCAACCGGCTTGCAAAGCCAGTTCTGGCAACCAACTTATATCTCCATGTCTAAAAACCACTGGTTTTTCAGGGTTTTTGAAGCGATCCGCGGTTACCGACGACAGCGGGGCTAACGCGATGAACTTCGGTTTTACGGAGTCATCTGGTGCGCTTGCTTTTGCGACCGAGGCAAAGAAGGTTAGGGCATATATGGAAATGATAAGTAAAGTTGCTTTGCGTATCAAAAGATTGTCCTTCGGTTTGGGGATAGGTCTCGGGTCTCTTGTGCCCGTCTATGTCAAGTAATCTTGTATCTCCAGTATAGCAAAGATTGTAAACAAACCGCAAACAAACAATGAACGCCATACTGGGTAAGGGTTTTGTGCCCTCGGGTGGATTTGAACCACCGTGTCACCGCTACGGTTTCAACACCTTATAAGAGTGAGCCGATACGAGGGCGAGATCAGAACTGTATGCCATCAAGTCCCCTCCGTGCAAACAATCCGACGATCATCTGACCAACCGACTCCTGCTTTCGCTCCACAGCCCCGCCATCCGTCGCCGCATCAACAACCCCGCGTTTGCGGCTGATCAGGTTGTAGATCTCCTCATCAACAGTTCCTTCGCACAACAAATATGTTGCGGTCACAGAACCCTGCTGTCCCAAGCGGTGGCAACGACTATATGTTTGGTCTACATCTGCGGGTGTCCACGGAAGTTCAACAAAAAGAACGTCTTGGGCTGCCGTCAACGTGTGTCCAGTTTTGGCGGCTTGGATGCTGAGCACAATCACGGGTGCATCTTCGGTTGGTTCTTCTTGGAAACGGGACTTCGCTTCTTCAACATCTGAGACCAGCATCCCTCCTTGGATCTTGAGTCCCCCAAACTTGTTTGCGAGTTCATCAACAACGTCTCGGTGATGTGCTGCGACAACAACTTTCAAACCTGCGTCTCGGTGCGCCTCAATAAACTCAACAACTGAGTCCATTTTTGCTTTTGCTGCTAGCCGTCGTAACACAGAAATACGAACCAAATGTTCGTTTGATTCGGCTTTGATGCGTGCAACAACCGCAGCGGACCCGGGTGATTTACCGATCTCCAACGCGATCTGTTTGGCGCGTTCCACCAAATATTCCACGATGTCCCGCTCTGCTTTACGGTACTCTTCCATCTGCGCGGGGCTCCCGGACACGACGATATTGGCGTGCCGCACGGGAGGAAGATCCTTCAGGACCTGTTCTTTGGTTCTTCGGATGTAGCAGTTCCCACGCAATCTTTCGTTGAGTTCATCTAAGTTTGAGTTGCCGTTGATGTTCCATTGACCGAATCTGTCGCGGAAAGCACCGCAATACCTTCGGTAAAAACCCCAAAGTCCGCCGAACGCGTTTAATTTCCCCAACACATCCAACTGAGATGCGTACTCTGCTGGTCTGTTCGTCACAGGAGTCCCGGTCAGACACAACACGATGCCATCACGCGGGGCTGTTCTGGCGATCTTGATCGCGGCTTTGGTTCGCTGCGACGTCGGAGATTTCACATAATGTGACTCATCAAAGACGACTGACCTGAAGTTGAGGTTGGTGATTTGCTTTTGCCAATGCGAGATGTTAGAGTAACCAATAACAAGAACATCAAAGTCTTTGTGTTCAGGAAAAGTTTTACGGTCTACAACCGTTACGACTGTCCTTTCGGGTAGCCATTTGGCGTATTCTTTCTGCCAATTCAACACCAAGTTCGGTGGGCAAACCACAACAGCAGGGTAGGAACCCCACACATATTCCAAAGTTGCGATCGCTTGCAAAGTTTTTCCCAACCCCATGTCGTCTGCGATGAAGCATCTTTTTGCCTCCGACGCGTATTTCACTCCGGCTCGCTGGTATGGAAGAAGTGGCAGTCCCGCGACTTCTAGATCCGCATCTGTTGATCGGGACTGTTGCACGGACGCATCATGCACTTCCTTCAGTTGGGTCGCCATCTCTTTTAGGTTTGTTGGGACTTGTTGGTTGAACTTCTCCGCCCATTCAATACATTCGGTGATGCTTGCTACGGGTGCACGCCACGCTTTCGTTTTTGCGTGCCAAGTTACGCTCGGGATTTGCTTGACTGCTTTGACTTTTACGGGGTCATAAGCAAAAGACAGGTAAATGAACTCTTTTTCTAAAGTTATTCCGTTGGTTGGGTTGAGTTTCTCGGGAAGATCAAAGGTCAGAACCTGAGGATCTATGGTGAACCCGTTTCGGGTTGCGAAGTCCCGCGCTTCAACAACTGAAGACATTGGGATACGCCACGCTTTAGCGATTTTGTCCCACTTTGCGCCGTCAATCGCTTTGATCTGTTCAACTTCTTCTCGGTCGTATGGCGAGGTTGAAACGAGATGGTCGTCGGCTAGGAAAAGATATTTCTCTGACACCTAGATAGTTTATCTATTTGTCTTCGTAGTGAGGTGCTTTGGTTACGGGTCGTGCGCCTAGACGCTCCGCTAGTAACGCCATTAGGCGGTCTAGTTCGCTGACTGTTTCGTCTAAGTCCTCTAGGGTGACTTCGGTGTCGCTCATGACTTTTTACCTAAGTTCTTTCCGCACCAATCGCATTTCTTGCCGTCGTATAGGTGTTCGCTATCTTCGTTCAGAAACTCTATGGTGCTAATCACTTGACTTCGCCCGTGTGAAAGACAGTAAATGTATTTCCCTGCTTTCCACGCTCGGGCGGTAGATGGGATTAGTTCGGTGATGCTCATGACTTTTTCTCTCTTTCTAACCACTTACAATAAAGTTCGTAGTTGTCGTCGTTGTCGGGGTTCATTCGGTGCAGGTCGCACCATTCTCCGAAGGTCGGTAGTTGTCCGTTTTGTTCGCTCACGCTATTTCTATCTCTCTTTCGTATTTAGTAGGGTTTGCTGTTAGACAGTTTGCGCATTGTGCGGTGTCGTTGTCCATACCTAAATAGTGCAGGTATTGTGACCACAGGTTTATTCCGCAGTCAAGACACTCCGTTGTGTATGGGTTATCTAGTTTCTCTATTCCCATTACTTGCACTCTTCCATTACTTGTCCGCCGTCTGTCATGCGTAGTTCGCAGTTCGGGTGTGTTGGTAGGTAGATCGTGTCACCAACCGTGAGATCAGTTCCGTAAACTCGCACAAGTTCGTCCACAACATTCATGGTGTTGCCTTCACAGTTTGTGCGTGCGATCCAATACAAGGTGTCGCCTTGTTCAATGGTGATAGGTGCTCCGTTACAAAAGAACTCGTTGTCTTGTCGGTTCTGTTCTTTCAGATAACTGAAAGCGAATACTGATGCGATAGTGACTGTCGCTGTGATTAGAACAGTCTTGACTGTTCGGTAAGTGTTCTCGGTCATTTCGTCTCCTTGTTTAGTAGTTCTATATTACAAGTACCATTATATGGGTGGGGTGTTATAAAGTCAAGAACCCTTACGCATCTCCGCAACTATGTCAGGTATCCCTAACTGCTTCGGTGAGACCTGCCAATCGGGTGACTTACGATAAATCGTGTTCCACTTCTCAAAGTAATACGAATACAACCCCGACCCGATCGGGAAAGTCCAAAACTTGTTGGTACGAAACACAACATGAACAGGGTGAGTGTTGGAGTCCCGTTTGTGAACTTCCATCTTCGCCAACGGGACTATCAAAGTTTCGGGGACGGTCATGCCGTGCTCAGGTCGGGAGAACGCGCCTGCTGTCGGATCAAAAAAATAGTTCTTCGTTTGGATTACAACATGACCACCGAAACCTCTGCCCAAAGATGCGCTTGAACAATGGACTTGCCATGCGTCGTCAGGCAGTTGGTTGTTTGCAAGACCGAACAGTTCCCAACCTCTGCGGTTGAAGACCGTAGTCCCGATGGGGACAACCTCGTGGTCTACACCCATGCGGATCAAGATTTGACGCACGAAGTTGCACGCCAAGATGCACGAGTTCTGCTGAATATTTTCCTTTTTGCGGAAGGAAACCCAATATTTGCTGACTTCTTCTAATATTTCTAACTCAATTTGAGCCAAAACGACCCCCTTTTTCTAGTTCTTGTAGTTTATCTGACTCCCAACCAGAATGCAAGCCGGGATCAAACCCGGGAGCCCCGTCATCTGAAGAGAAACGCGGGGCTGTGAGCCTGAGCCGACGGGCGGGGGCGCGGAGGGATCTCAGAAGTGTTCTGCAAACCGAACGGTGGCGGATATAAAAGTTTTTGGGGAGGTGGGCAAACAAATGTTTGGGGTGGGGTTGCTTTTTGTTGTGGGGGTATATATAATGGTAGTGTTAGATAAACCTAGAACTCTGAAAGGGGTATAAAAAGATAGTGACTGAAACACAGAACACGATCAAACAAATCTTTGACGAGGACTATCTCAGTCTTAGTCGGGTATTGCGATCTCTGAATACTGCATACGATCTTGTTGTGTCGGAACTTTTACGAACCGACGAAGCAAACCAAAGTGCGGTATACAAGAACGCATTGGCGCAAGTCAAGAAGTCAATATACGAAGCGGAGAGTGCGTGTATAGAGGCGCAAAAGGGACTAGTTGTTCCTGACTTTCTTCAAGACGAAAAGGACTTGTTCTAATGGCATCGCACACTTTGTCACACCCGTTGCGTATAGTAGATACTATGAGTAACGAACTAGACACAGAACTTGACAGCGCGATACGCGAAGTCACAGAAGCGATCCGTGTATACGGAACACCCGTTTGGGTTGCACATGTGGCGAAGCGTGTCCGTGACATTGTTCCGTCACACATCAAAGCGGAACTGTTGGCGAACGCAGAGCACAGCGAAGGTTGGCGCACGGCGCAAGACGGCAAGAACGACATTTTGTCGTGGGCGAAAGACAATGTCTTTGAGTTGGTGACTATCAAGCAACTCGCAGAAATCGGAGAAGTATCCGAAGCGACAGCACGCAAGGTTGTTACAGATAGACCCGACATCTTCATCAAGCGTGAGGGTCGTCGGTATGAAGTAAGAGATCCACAAGCAGACCGAAAGGCAGACAAGTAATGAAACTCCGTAGAAACAAGCAAACATTTGAGAGTTTGTCAAAGCAAGTTTATGAACTTCGTTCTCAGATAGAGAGCGACAAACTCAAACTCGCAGACACCCTCGCGTTGTTGGAACAGTACAAAGTTGATACAGAAGTTACCCTCCGTTGTATCAAAGATGAACTTGGCGTTTCCCCAATGTTCGCGTGGCAGGCAGACCTCAGCGTATGAGCAAATCATACTTGGTCACTTGGCAGATGGTGTATGAGGCAGACGATCATTTAGACGCGATCGTTCAGGCATACGGAGAAATCTGTGCGTTAGCGAAAGACCCGTCACAAGGTGCGAACTTTGTGACAGTCGCATACGACGGCGATCACTCCATCAAAACCACAATGCAACTAGACGAAGCGTTGAACTTGGTTGGTGTCCGTGAATAAGCGTGTCTTAGGTGTCGTCTTGGGTATCAAGATGATCTTGGTGGCGTTCTTCGGTGTCCCTATTTTGTTTGCGTTGTATCAGATACGCAAACTCGCACGAAACAACCCGACCCCGAGACAGAAACCCGCTGAACCTTTTTACGAATAACCCTGCGACACCCTTCGGGTATTCTTGCATCAACTACTAGACAAGGAGAAGTAAATGGAAACTAAACCCGACATCAAAATCACCTATGAGGTGACAGACGAAGATCGGAAGCACCGACAAGACCCTGCGTTCTATGTTTGGGACGCAAACGCACATCAACACATCGCGACCGTCACAATGGGCGACCGTGAAGTCAGAGTGTTCTGCGACGGCGAAATGCGTCTCAACCTTTGGGAAAGCAAAGAAGCACGAGAGCGTGGTGACGACCCTGAAGTTATCCGTTACTGCGACCGTCTCATGCGCGCAGGTATTGACACCGACCAAAAGTTGCGTGAAGCAGATGAAGCAGAGCGCATTGAGTGGGTCAATAATGCGTGGTTTGATCTCTACGCATACGGAGACGGTATAGTTGATGGTTGGTTGAACTGTGTTGATTTTGAACTAGACGGCATGGTTCTCAGCGCATCAGAAATCATTGAGGACGATGAACAATGGTCACAGATACAGTAAAAGAACTCACAGTTGTTCAGGTCATTGACAACGCGATCAAAACCATCTCGGGTCGGGAACTAGTGTCCTCCGCAGAGATGGTTGATCTGCTGTTAGACCTACGGTCACACAACGAACTGTCCGTAGACAGCGCACCACAAAACTAAATCCGCTAGTCTGACAGGCATGAAAGTCGCCTGCTCCATCTGCAACATAGAGTTTGACACCCTCAACACCCAATACTGCGTCAAGATACTGTCTTGGATAGAACACAAAGACGGAAGATACATTGGCGCACCTCGCAACCCTTCAACCCCACTTGGTTACGCCCACCGCATCTGCACAGAGTCGCGTAACGCGTTTGATGACGCACCAACTCTCTTCTGAGCCCCGCATCAGCGACAGATCTTCGGGACTGTAACCGCATCTTCCCGGGCTGAAGACGGACCTGGCAGCCGGGTTGATCAAAAAGTGACGTTTTTGATGGTTTTCTGAGTTGGGTGGGAAAGTTCCCAAAAACACCCTCCGTAAAACCCTTATAAAATAAGGCTTTCAAAAACCGCAAAAAAAGTTGTAAAAACGCGTTTTTCTAAAACCAGCAAAAACGTGCAAAAACTGACGTTTTTTGAACGTTTCGTCGGGTCCTCCGCGTCAGGTCCTGCGGGAGGTCCTCCCCAAACGCTACTGTTTGTCGCCAACCTGCTAGTCCCGCGTAGTTACGCGGTTTGCGGGGCTGTGAGGAGGGAAAGCCAGCGCTGCGGAACGCGGAAAGCCAGCGCTGCCGAGCGGCTTGGTGACGCTGCCGAGCGGCTTCGCACGGTCACAAAGCGGCTTCGCCGTTTAGGTTTATCCAAGTCACACTCTGTGACACCCTGTGCGTAATGTCTGTAGTAACTACTAGACCCCTAAGGAGGGCATATGAGCAAAGTAATCAGTTGTCGCGGGTGCGGTGCGGAGGTGTTTTGGGACACTAACCGTAACGGTGTGCGTTATCTCGCGGAGCGCGCAGGTCAGGTATACGAGGGTGGTGTGGGTCGTTGGAAGCAACCACACAGGCACACGGAGGAGCAGGTCGCGCGTTGGGCGGAAGTCGTCCGTCTCAACGAGGAGCGTCTCGCACAGGCGATCGCGAACGGCGAAATCGTCAAGGGTCAAACCGTTGAGGTGTTCAAGGGGCGCAAAGTTCCTAAGGGCACGGTCGGCGTGGTCTTTTGGGTCGCACCCCAAGAGGACGGTTACGGTGTCATCAAGGTCGGTTTCACCACCCCCGCAGGTGACAAGCATTTCACCAATATCGCGAATGTTCGCGCGAAGGTGGAAGCACTCTCGGCGTAATCCACACACAGGCGCAAGCCCTCACCCTTCTGTCGGGGTGGGGGCTTTTTGCGTTTCTAGGGTCGGCATATAAACTATGCCAACCTATGTCCAAGCATCATCTCCGCACAGCGGTCGCTACAGCCCTTCAGAGCAGGTGTAGACACCGCCACGGGTGCGTTGTGGTGCGTAACGGGCGTGTTGTAGCCAAAGCCACCAATAAGCGTGTCGGAGATGTTCACCACGCTTGGCGTAGGTCGCATATCCACGCAGAGATAGCAGGAGCGATATCGGCAGGGTCTCAAATATCGGGTGCGACTGTGTATGTTGCCCGAGTTCTTGCCAATGGTTTGCCCGCCAACTCAAAGCCGTGTAAAAGATGCGAAGCGGCTCTGCAGCGCTGGGGAGTTGCGAAGATCATTTGGACTTGACAGCCCCGTCACACGAAGACGCGCGCGGGGCTTTTGATCTGATCTGAAGATCAACTGTCTGAAGATGGCATAAACCGCATCAGTCCCGCGCCAACAATTCAGCGCGCGGGGCTCGCGGGCGCGGACGCGCGTCGCGGGGAGGGGCGGATCTGAAGTCCCCAACCTGAACGGTGGCGGATACAAAATATCTACGATCGTAGATACCGATCTCGGGCTATGGCGGATGAGCGATATCTCACTTATTTACCTGATCGTGTGCAGTCACACTATGCAACACCCCTTGCGTATAGTTATTTGTATAAGCAATTCCGCTTATATTTACTAGACAAGGGAGCAAATAATGTCGGTTATTACTCAAGGTGCGAACTTCGCACAAGCCACTCGCAAGGTGGGCGATCGTGAAGTCTCTTACACTTGGCGCAGTCCTTCGCAGTCAATTCAGTTTGACGGTGAGCAAGTTGGCGGACTAGTCAAGTTGAGTATCTCGCATGATTCAGATCGCAAGCAATTCAGTGCGCATATCCGTTATGCACACTACGATCGTGGCAACGGTTACGAAGTCGTGAAGTTCACAATTTTTGACACGGTGAACTATCCGTGTGGCACGGTTGCAACTCAACCGATCGCGCGTTATAGCGCGAAGGCGTTGGGCGAGTTTGAGAGTCGTGTCATTGACTATCTCAACAATGGTCTCTCGGGTGCGAGTGAGCAAGTGCGTGAAGTGTGGGAGCGTGCGACACTTATCTCAATGGGTGGAGACGGCGCACACGGTGCGTAACACTCACTAGGTGAGTCGCCTAGCGCGTTCGGCGTGGGATTCAATTCCAACTAGGCACAAGGCGTAAGCCGATTACTAAGCAACTACTACACGAAGGGCAATTTATGTCAGACATTACGGAGACGGTATCTATTAGCGAAGTCCTTGCGGAGAATTATCTCGGCATAGGTGCGATAGGTATCGGAGTTATTGGCGCGATCGTGGATGATCTCATTCATGGGCGCATTGACGACGACTTCATTCACGGTATGGCAACTAGTCGGGATGAAGTGTCGCAGGCACTTACCGATCTCATTCTGAGCGTCATACCGTATCTATACGCAATGCGCACACCTAACGGGTGGGTGCAGTCGTGAGCACTCAACTTACCTATAAGGGGTATGTCGGTAAGTCGCGTTGGCAATGGGAGACGACAAGCGATCACAATATCTTTATCGTTGGGTATTGGTATGGTGGGCGTGTTAGCAAGCGTCAGATCGTAACTATTCCCGATCATTCAACACTTGAGAATGGTTACTACTTTACGAACGACGGGCATCCGATTCCGAAGTTCGTATTTAGACACCTATGGAGTGAGGCGCAACCGAAGTAACTAGCACTCAAACAATTAGCCCGTCTGCCGTTCGGTAGGCGGGCTATTTTGCGTTAGGGGCTGATAGTAGGGGTGCAGATCGTCTGCAAGTGTGAGCCGTGCGGAGTGCTTGACGGGCATAAGTGTTGCAGTCCCAACGCCAAATAGTTCGGGCTCAGTTTGAGCGATCGCGTCAATGATCTCAACGATCTGCAAGTTATGGGATTCTTTACGCGGACGGAATGGATGGGGCATAAACGCATCCTACAGTCCCGAAGAACAAGCCGAGACTTGTGAGTCCCGCGCATCGGAAGATGGGCGCGGGGCTGTGGGCTGGCGGATCGCGGATCTGCTGTCGTGATGTCGTGACATCAACCCCAACTTGAACGGTGGCGTATATAACTGCTGTGTTTTTGTATTTAGTGCTAAGTGGAGTTGGGTGATCTAGTTATTCACAGCCTGTGGATAAGTGTGGGTATATTATGCCCCTGATATATTAGAAGTATATTTATTATTAGGTCTATAAATGACACAAACTATATGACACCGTGCGTATATAGTGTAAGTAGCGAGTTAGATAAACCTAAACAAGGAGAAACTAGAAATGGCAAAGAAAGGAAAGACCAAAGTCGCAAAGGTTGCAAAGCCTTACACGGAATGGTTGGTGCGAAATCACCTCATTCATCAAGCGACCTTGAAAGGAATACTCCCACAAGAGTATTCAGTAATCACAGAGGGCAAAACAGAAATCGTCAAGTCACGCAAACTTGACGACAAATGCGAAACCTGTAAGCACTTCAAGTTTGACTTCTTTACGAAGCAAGCACCGACAAACGGCAAAGATGTCAAGATCATCGGTTGCGCGAACTGTGAAGTGTTCATCACGGTTTATCTCAACGAACGAACACACGGCAACACGGCGGTTCACGGATATCAGTTGGCACAAGGTGTCACCGAATATCTCGGTATCGCGTGTAACTCGTGCGGATACCGTCCGTTGATCACGGCAAAGATGACGCAAGCAGAAGTAGATGAGCAAGCAAAGCACGACTGCCACGAGTGGCGGAGAAACAGGAGAAGGTTCTAATGAATAAGAAATGGAATGACGCAGACCGTCAAGCGTTCGCGGATAGGAATATCCTGAAGGCACAGCGTGTCGCAGACAAGCGCAAGAAGCGTAACAAGCAAGAATGTCGTGGGTTCAGATGGAATGGAGATGGTCAATAATGTCAGTCAGCGAATGTCTCAACGAAGCGAAGCAATGGTACGAGTTCTACACTCAGAACCCTGAAAAGGATTGGGCGTTGGAAGTGTCGTTGTTGTGGATCGTGGGAGCAAGTCGGGTGATGGCAGGATAACCCTGTCACACCGCTTCAGTAAGATAGTTATATAAACCTAGACAAAGGAGAAGCACAAATGAAAACAGTAAACCAAGATTGGAAACAGTTGTTGCGCGACATCTTTGACATTGTTCGCAATGTTGAAGGCGCAGGATTAGTGAGCGAGATAGATAGCGTTCTCACCAAGTACGACGACTATCTCCGTGTCACACCACTACCTATCCCCGTTGCGACTTGGTTAGATGAACTCATTGACCTAATGAACAATGTTGAGGGCGCAGAGTTGGAACGCGAACTCAAAGGTCTCAAACTTCCAAAAGCGTCCGCATAACAGCGAGACGCTTCACATAAACCTAAACAAAAGGAGAAAGTAAATGAGCGACACAATAGACGACACCATTGTCGGATCAACAGTTGTTGATATCCGACCAATGACACAAGCAGAAATGGACAAAGAAGGTTGGCGCAAGAATGAGATACCAATGGTTCTCGTTCTCTCTAGCGGAACTATTCTTTACCCGTCAATGGACACAGAAGGAAACGACGCAGGTGCGTTGTTCGGACTGACATCAGACGGAATATCGTTCGGGGTCTACTAATGTCAGACAAAGAAAGTTATGTCGGTAAGCGCGTAATGTTTATGCGGTCAGGCGACCCGTACACGAAGTTGAAGTGGGGAGACGAAGGTGTCGTCACCCATATTGACGGACTTGGCACGGTTCACATCAAATGGGACAACGGAAGCACTCTCGGAATGATCACCGAAGAAGGCGATCGGTTTCAGGTAGTCCGCGAAACAACCAACTAAATCAAAACCCGCAGAAGAACTCAGCCATCTTCTGCGGGTTTTATTTTGTCTCAGTCCCGTTACGCGCATCGGATGTCGGGACTACGCGAATGCGTGCATCAGACGCGGGGCTAACGCAAAAAAGAACCCCAACCCATTTCTGAGTTGGGGTTTTCTTTGTGGTTTTAGTAAACACCGCTTTCGCGAAGTTCAATCGCAACTCGCAGTTCGTGAACCCACTGCCTGTTGTTTTCGTTGATCCCGTTTCTTGCAATTTCTTGCTTCAACGCTTTTCGCATTTCTTTTATTGCTTCGTAGTTGATTTCCAACTGCGTCTCCTAACGCTTTGGTAGGCGTTGTTGCCTACATACATATAACGCACTTAGTTAGATAAAGTGTGACATACACATTTTGAGGTTCTCCGTGCGTCAATACTGTGCAACACCCTTACAGTAATGTTATATATGTAAGGAAGAACAACTAAAACAAGGAGAAGAAATGACAGAAGCAGAAAGAAACAAGGGATATGTTGATCACATCAACAAAAACCAAAAAGATCCCTACACATACGAGGAACTCAAAAGTATGGGACTCCCAACCTACATCTCAGAAAACGGAATGATTACTTGGGAGTAATCAAAAAATAAGAGGGGGGG
>JGI25930J51415_1000042_pt1 | contig 23326 bp, 20 predicted proteins | sample LauGreFa1BDMLBDN_2_FD_51415 | JGI IMG/M metagenome (IMG submission 51415) | reverse complement strand
GGAAATTCTGTGACTTCGGGGCTTTCTGTGTAGCGGCCTTTGAAGACTTCCTTCAAATACATTTTGGCCACACGCCTTGCCGTATCTTGGGTGTTGTGATCGTTTTCAGTATCGATCACCATGCTGTCCAAAACAGTTTGCATTTTCTCAGTTACTTCGTCGAGTAAGTGATCAAGTTCACCGGGCTGAATAAATTCAGCAATGTTGTCGTTGGCATGGAAGCGTTTGCGGGCTGCCAAGACACGCTCGCGAATCTTCACGGAGACAGGCGTTCCGATATCTTCAGAGGGCAGGTTGACGGGAGCATTCATAAGCATCTGATGAAGAAATGTCAAAGCCAGATCCTACCAGTGATTGAAGCCACTTTATAGCATATGGGCATGTGGCAAATTTGCACACCCCTTGGTCAATATCGGTGGCCGGTCAGCCAAATGGCAAAGCGCATTAAACCAAATGCAACCCAGTCCATGCCTCTTTGAAATTGAGAGCGTTGAAGCAAGGTCTGGGGCATGATTCGTTGGCTCTTGAAGGTCATGGCCTGATCCAGGCCTTCCTGCAAGCGTTTTGCAAAGTAAGCATCGGCTACCACCACATTGGCCTCTCTGGCCAAAAGCAAACTGAAGGGGTCCAAGTTCGATGACCCTACGGTGGCCCATGGTCTTTCATGGCTNGCATCGATGACGGCCACCTTGGCGTGCAGAAAGCTTTCTGAGTATTCGTAAATTTCAACACCCGCTTCCAAAAGTTGCCGGTACACAGGTCGGGCCGCATGGTACTGCATGAAGTATTCATAACGTCCTTGTAAGAGCAAGCGAACGCGAACACCTCTTTGAGCAGCATGAATCAATGCTTGCCGCAATTTGCGTCCCGGCAAAAAATAAGCGTTTGCAATCACGATGTCATGGCGTGCCAAACCAATNGCACGTCGATACGCTTTTTCAATTTGTCCCCGATTGAGCAAATTGTCACGCAGAAGCAAGCCCGCACGTGCCACCCAAGTGTCGCCCTGTGCGTGCTGTGCATCGTGAATCCAAGGCAAGTGCATGCCTGCAGCCATGAAGGCGCTGTAGGCCTCTGGAAAATTTTGCTGCCTTACATTTCGCACTGCTTGCATGCGCCACCACAATTGCGTTGCAGTCTCTTGAACCTGTTGCACCAACGCACCTTTTGCGCAGACGGCGTAATCCAATCGGGGGGATTTTAAGGCGCCGTGTTTTGGATCGTGCAAGTCATCCAAGATGTTGATGCCACCACAAAAAGCCAACTGACCGTCAACCACACACAGCTTGCGGTGCAACCTGCGCCAACGGCTTGGAATGAGAAGGCCCATTGCACCCAAGGGTGAATAAACTCGCCACTCAACGCCGGCCTGATCAAACCGTACCCGCCAGTCTTCGCTGAGTTTGGGTGTACCCACACCATCGACCACCACCCACACACGAACACCTCGGCGACCCGCCCGTTCTAAGGCTGCGGCCACTTGGGCGCCATCGCCATGAAAATCAAAGATATAGGTTTCAAGTTGGACGTGCGATCGAGCCGCTTCCAATGCACGAATCAACTCTGGAAAAAACTCTGCGCCGCCCTTCAGAAGTTTAATCTGGTGACCATCGCGAAGAATATGATGACCTTTCATAAATCAAACTGCGCGACCAAAGGCAGATGGTCAGACATGCGGCGCCAAATTTTGCCGTGCGGCACCATTTGGCTGACAGGCGTTAAGCCTTTGGCATAAACATGATCGAGTTGAGCGATGGGCAATCTAGACGGATAGGTGGGATGTTTAGCACCTTCGAATTCATTCAAATGTTGGTTGCGCATCATGTTGGTAATGCGCGTTCCCCAGTCATTGAAATCGCCTGCCACGAGCAAGGGGGCGTCGACAGGAACCTCGCGCTCGATGTAGCGTTGCAACTTTTCAATTTGACGCACTCTGCTGGCCGGAATTAAGCCTAAATGCACCACAATCACATGCACATTCAGCGGCAAGCGGCCTTCAGATTGAGTCGTCAGTTCAGACTTCAACCGCTCCTCTCCCACCTGAATTTCAACATGCAACAGACCGCGCTGCTCAAACCGGTGATCTGAAATGTCGAAATGATGATGCGACATGACAGGCCAGCGCGACAACAACGCATTGCCGTGTTCACCGTGCCGCGTGTAGGCATTGGTTTTGTAAATAGACTCATAGCCAGGCGGTGCTAAAAATTCTGCCTGCGGCAGCTCTGGCCAATGCCTGAAGTATTTTTCTTCGCGTCGATGCACTTTTCGCACCTCTTGCAAACACACAATGTCCGCATCCAACTGCTCAATGGCCAAACCTAAATTGTGAATTTCCAAGCGACGTGCAGGGCCGAAACCTTGCACACCTTTGTGAATGTTGTAAGTAGCCACTTTTAAAAAAGCAGACTTTTCTGTTTTCATCTCAAGCCTTCAAGCCAATTGGGCAGCATCAAGATGGCCTCTGCGTTGGAGGGAGAAAAACAAGCGTCGGCAGCCTCTTTCCAAGGTAGCCATTTGTACGCTGTGTGTTCTGCGGGGCTGAGTTGAATCGGCCTTTGACTGGGTAATTTCAAGCCAAAAACACGTTCTTTGTTGTGCCTTACATGAGGCGCATAACGATAACGCCACCCAGGGTAGATTTCGTAAATATTCTCAAGCGCCCAATCGGCCAATTCATGTTCAGAATGCGTGGCAAGCAAGCCGGTTTCTTCCATGACCTCGCGGCAAGCGGTCTGATGCCAGGTCTCCGCTTCAAAATCTTTGCTGCCCGTCACGGACTGCCAAGTGCCTGCATCGGCTCTGCGAATGAGCAGAACCTCGGCTTCGGTTGTGTAAATCACAACCAAAACCGATTCTGGAATTTTGTAAGCAGGACTGTCCATTGCCTGTTCATTCTGCATGAACTTTGCCTCTCTCTTGGAATTGTTCGGCAATTGTCCCAGAAGCACCTATGATCAAGCCATGCAAAGTATTGACCCTCTGAACCTTCATGACGCTTCGTTGAAATCCGTTGCGACGACCATCGCATGGCAAGAAAATGGCCATCCCTGTGAGGACGAGTGGCGCAGCGAGCGCGGCGCGCTAGCCCCCAAGCGGGTTGTTTTAGCAGACGACACCCTCAGCGCTGACAGCGCCTACCGATTGGCATGTGCGGGCACCGGCATGCTGTGGCGGGGTGATTTCCAAAATGCGAGGCTGTTGTTACAAGCCTTGGCCAGACGCTGCGATGCGCCCAAAAAAATCCGCCGAACCTCCAAAACACATCCTGAGGTCAGTCACACCCCAGAAGAAAATTTCCACCTGCACCGTCAGGCGCAATCACAGCGTGCCCGCACATTGAGCATGATCTTGATTCAAGTCAATCCAGACCGGCAGATCAGCCTTCGGCGAGCACCCGATTGGCGCGGCGCCATGAACGAGGTTTGGGGACCTGCAGGCACAACAGGCTGTGTGGCCTCTCTGCGGGAATTGCTGGGCTTGGTGGGCGCGCATGAGTGGCATCAAAAAGGCATGGAAATTTCGGCGCTTGGCAGCGCTCCCAACAACCGCATCTACCCTAGTTATGGCGTGTTCTCGCCGGTGCGGGGCGAATACATCCAACTGGTAGCCGATGCGCCGTTGCCCAGTACTGAGTTGGCTTTTGACATTGGCGTGGGAACGGGCGTGTTGTCTGCCGTGTTGGCCAAGCGGGGTGTCAAACGTGTTGTTGGCACCGACCTTGACCCACGTGCCATGGCTTGTGCCAAAGAAAACATTCAGCGTCTGGGTCTCAACAGCAAAGTCGAGTTAACTCAAACAGATCTCTTTCCTGAAGGCAAAGCGCCTCTGATCGTGTGCAACCCACCTTGGCTGCCTGCACGCGCCAGCGCGCCTATCGAGCGGGCCATTTACGACGAGAACAGTGGCATGCTCAAGGGCTTTCTGGCAGGCTTGGCCGCTCACCTAGCGCCCAAAGGTGAAGGCTGGTTGATCTTGTCAGACTTGGCAGAACACTTGGGCCTGCGCACTCGCGCAGAACTGGATGAATGGATTGCAGCCGGTGGCTTGAAAGTCATCAGTAAAACAGACATCAAAGCCGAGCACAAAAAAGCTCAAGACGAAACAGACCCCTTGCATGCAGCACGGGCTGCAGAGTTAACTTCTTTGTGGCGCTTAAGCGCAGCCTGATGTGAAAAAAGCCGCTAAAGCGGCTTTTTTGGTAGGTTTAGGCCTTCACGACATCTGGGTTGCGCACCCGAATGTGCAGTTCGCGCAATTGCTTTTCGTCCACGGGGCTTGGCGCTTGTGTGAGCAAGCACTGAGCGCGTTGTGTTTTGGGGAAAGCAATCACATCTCGAATAGAGTCTGCGCCCGTCATCAGAGTGATGATGCGGTCTAAGCCGAAAGCCAAACCACCGTGCGGTGGCGCGCCATACTGCAGCGCATCAAGCAAGAATCCAAATTTGAGTTGGGCTTCATCCGGCGTGATTTTCAAGGCATCAAATACTTTTTGCTGAACGTCTGCGCGGTGAATACGCACAGAACCACCGCCAATTTCCCAGCCATTCAAGACCATGTCATAGCCTTTGGCAATGCACTTCTCGGGGGCTGTGACCATCCAGTCTTCGTGACCGTCTTTGGGCGCGGTAAACGGATGGTGCACGGCGGTATAGCGCTGTGATTCTTCGTCGAACTCGAACATGGGAAAGTCAACCACCCACATCGGTGCCCAACGGTTTTCGAACAAGCCTGATTTTTTGGCAAATTCGCTGTGGCCAATTTTGAGGCGCAATGCGCCAATGCCATCGTTGACCACTTTGGCTTTGTCGGCACCGAAAAACAAAATGTCGCCGTCTTGGGCGTTGGTGCGTTTCAGAATTTCGGCAATGGCGGCATCGTGCAAGTTTTTCACGATGGGGCTTTGCAAACCGTCGCGGCCTTTGGCCACTTCGTTGACCTTGATCCAGGCCAAGCCTTTGGCACCGTAGATTTTGACGAACTCGGTGTAGCCATCGATTTCACCACGACTGATTTCGGAGCCACCTGGAACGCGCAATGCCACCACGCGGCCTCCTGGGGTAGTGGCGGGGGTGCTGAACACTTTGAAGTCGACATCGCCCATGATGTCGGTCAGTTCAGTGAATTCGAGTTTCACACGCAAGTCGGGCTTGTCGGAGCCGAAGCGGTGCATGGCCTCTGAGTAGGCCATGACGGGGAAATTTCCCAAGTCAATGTTCAAGACTTTGGAAAAAATATGCTTGATCATTTCCTGGAACATGTCCCGAATTTCTTGTTCGCCCAAGAAAGACGTTTCAATGTCAATCTGGGTAAATTCTGGCTGGCGGTCAGCGCGCAAGTCTTCGTCGCGGAAGCACTTGGTGATTTGGTAGTAGCGGTCGTAGCCGGCCACCATGAGCAATTGCTTGAACAACTGGGGCGACTGTGGCAGCGCAAAGAAATGGCCATCGTGCACACGACTGGGCACCAAGTAATCGCGCGCACCTTCTGGCGTGCTCTTGGTCAGCATGGGCGTTTCAATGTCAATGAACCCATGCTCATCCAAAAACTTACGGGTTTCCATGGCCACCTTGTAGCGCAGCATGAGGTTGTTTTGCATGTAAGGACGGCGCAGATCGAGCACGCGGTGAGTCAGGCGCGTGGTTTCTGACAGGTTATCGTCGTCGAGCAAGAAAGGGGGCGTGACTGACGGGTTCAGAACCGTGAGTTCGTGACACAAAATTTCAATCTTGCCGCTTTTGAGGCCGTCGTTGGTGGTGCCTTCTGGGCGAGCACGCACCAAGCCTTTGATCTGGATGCAAAACTCATTGCGCAAACCTTCAGCAGTTTTGAACATGTCGGCGCGGTCGGGGTCGCACACCACTTGCACATAGCCTTCGCGATCACGAACGTCAACGAAAATAACGCCACCGTGGTCACGACGGCGATTAACCCAGCCGCACAAGCTGACGGTTTGGCCCATCAGGGCTTCGGTAACAAGACCGCAGTAGTGTGAACGCATAGACATGGGAAAAGTTCTTTCAATAGAAAAGAGTCAGTTGGCTTTAAGCCAATTCAAACTGATGGGGAGGTTTCTGCTTTGACTGGCAAGGCATCGGGGCCGCCAGGCACCACCACGCCCATTGAGATGATGTACTTAAGCGCATCGTCCACCGTCATGTCCAACTCAACCACATTGGCTTTGGGCATGATGAGAAAGAAGCCAGAGGTTGGGTTGGGCGTGGTGGGCACATACACGCTGACGCAATCGCTGGGCAGGTGACGGGCCACTTGGCCACTTGGCGCACCCGTTAGAAATGCGATGGTCCAAGAGCCTTGATGAGGGTATTGAACCAAGAGGGCTTTAGAAAAAGCATTGCCACTGCCTGAAAACAAAGTGTCTGCCACTTGCTTCACGCTGGAATAAATGCTGTTCACCACTGGAATTCGAGTAATGACTTTGGACCATTGGCGCAGCCACCATTGACCAAAAATATTGGTCACAAACAAACCCGTGAAGTAGATGACCACGGCAACCAAGATGACCCCCAGGCCGGGCATGTGTCGCAATGACTCGGCGACGCTGTGCATGCCGGGAATCAGGGCATCGAGGGCGCCTAAAACGGCCAAGAAAATGCCATCCATGGTGCCCACCAGCCAGGTTAGCAACCACACCGTAACACCCATAGGCAACCACACCAGAAGGCCAGTCAACAAGTAATGGCGAATTTTGAAATTCATCTTGGAAACCTCAGTGGCAAGCGCATGAAGCGGCACATGCAGTAGCCGCTGATGGGGTACTTGACTCACCGGCTGGCTGAGCACCGCCGGTATCTGAAGGCTTGGCANCGCCAGCGTCAGCAGGACTTGCACTGACTGCGTCTGCAGTAGCNGGNGCGGAAGTGCCGGACGACCCACCTTTGAAATCAGTGGCGTACCAACCTGAGCCTTTGAGCTGGAAACCAGCGGCTGTCAGTTGTTTATTGAAAGTTGGCGAACCACAGGAAGGGCATTTTGTCAGGGGGTCNTCTGACATCTTTTGCAAAACATCCTTGGCATGGCCACAGGATTCACACTTGTAGGCGTAGATGGGCATGTTGNAGGTTCTCGCTTGGCAATCACAAAACCTTCAATTATAGGTGGGTCCCTTGCAAAACATGGTGGGCACCGTGCTTGTTTTTCAATACTTGCGGGGCCAAGGAGCCTATGAGCATGCCCGCCAAACTGGCCAAAACACCCGCCAACTGGGCAGGAAATTCTTCACCTGCGGGTGTCATGAGCAATAAAAGCCATGTCGACAATCCGAATGCGATAGACAAAATAGCACCTTGGGTGGTGGCTTTTGCCCAATAGAGACCAAAGAGCAAGGGTATGAAGGCGCCGACCAAGGTCACTTGGTAAGCACCAGAAACCATTTCATAAATGGAACTGCCTTGCATTTGAATGGCATACAACAAGACCAAGGCGCTGAACACCAAGACCGTGACGCGCATGGCCAACAAGGACTGTTTGTCGCCCTGGTGCGGGAAAAACTGTCGCCAAATGTTTTCAGTGAATGTGACGCTGGGCGCCAGCAAAGTGGCAGATGCACACGATTTGATGGCCGATAACAAAGCGCCAAAAAACAGCACCTGCATGACAAATGGCATTTGCGTCATGACCAATGTGGGCAAAACCTTTTGAGGATCTTCTTCAATGAGCTGGGCTGCCTGCTCGGGCATGATGATCAAGGCACTGACCACCAAAAACATGGGCACAAAGGCAAACAAAATGTAGCAAATGCCGCCAATGATGGGGCCCTTGGTGGCGGCATTCAAACTGTTGGCAGACATGACACGCTGAAAAACGTCTTGTTGTGGAATGGAGCCAAACATGATGGTCATGGCGGCTGCCAGGAAAAACAAAATGTCTTTCATGTTGGGCTCTGGCAAAAACTTGAACAGGTCTTGGCTAACGGCCAAGGCGATCACTTTGTCTGCACCACCGGCTTGGTCGCCCGCATACACCGCCAGAATCGCCAAGCCTACAACCAGAATAATCATTTGAATGAAGTCAGTGACGGCCACGGACCACATGCCGCCAAACAAAGTGTAGGCCAACACCGAAACCACGCCAATGGTCATTCCCCATGGCATGCTGATCACGCCACCTGACAACAAATTAAACACCAAGCCCAGCGCTGTGACTTGGGCCGAAACCCAGCCCAAATAGCTCACCATGATGATGATGGAGCAAAAGATTTCAACCGAACGGCCATAACGCTCACGGTAGTAATCGCTGATGGTCAGCAAATTCATGCGGTACAACTTGCCTGCAAAAAACAGACCCACCAAAATCAAACAACCGCCCGCACCAAACGGATCTTCTACCACGCCGTTCAAACCACTGTTCACAAATTTGGCAGGAATACCCAAGACTGTTTCAGCGCCAAACCATGTGGCAAAGGTGGTGGTCACAATCATGGCCAGCGGCAAATGCCTGCCAGCAATGGCAAAGTCTGCTGAGGTTTTAACGCGTTTCGCAGCAACCAAACCAATGGCAATGGTGACGAGTAAATAGGCGATGACCAATGTCAATAACACAATAAGACTCCTTAGATTTGATGAAATCTTTCGAACACTTGTAGCAAGATGAGGGTCGATACAAACCCGATGACCGCATAGACAATGGCCTGCAACAACCTGTTGGTTCGTTGTTGCTCTGCTAACAAAGCATTGAGTTGATTTTGGTCTTTCGAACCAGTTGTTGAATGCTTCAAAAAGTCGTGCATCAAACGGGGTAACTGAGGCATTATTTTGGCGTATTGTGGCGCTTGTTCACGCAACTGTTGGAAAAATCTTTTAGGTCCTACTTGGTCAATCATCCACTGCTCTAGGAAGGGCTTGGCTGTGTTCCACAAATCGAGTTCCGGGTCTAACTGACGACCCAATCCCTCAATATTGAGCAAGGTTTTTTGCAGCAATACCAACTGAGGCTGGACTTCCACGTTGAAACGGCGTGAAGTTTGGAACAAACGCAAGAGCACCATGCCCAAGGAAATTTCTTTCAGCGGCCGGTCAAAGTAAGGCTCGCACACTGAGCGAATGGCCGACTCCAATTCGTCGACTCGGGTATGGCTGGGCACCCAACCCGACTCAATGTGCAACTCAGCCACGCGCTTGTAGTCGCGCCTGAAAAAAGCACTGAAGTTTTGCGCCAAATACTCTTTGTCGTATTCAGTGAGCGTGCCCACAATGCCAAAGTCAAGGGAAATGTAGCGGCCCATTGTTTCAGGTTCAATGCTGACTTGTATATTGCCAGGGTGCATGTCCGCATGAAAAAAGCCATCGCGAAATACTTGCGTGAAAAAGAGCGTCACACCATCTTTGGCCAACTGCGGAATGTCGACACCCGCGGCGCGCAATGCATCCACCTGACTGATGGGCAAGCCCTTCATGCGCTCCATGACGATGACTTCAGGGTGGCAGTAATCCCAATACATCTCTGGAATTAAAACCAAATTCAAACTNTGCATGTTTCGGCGCAGCTGGGCACCATTGGCGGCCTCTCGAACCAAATCCAACTCATCGTGCAAATGCTTGTCNAACTCAGCCACCACCTCNCGGGGTTTGAGGCGCTTGCCATCTGCACTGATTTTTTCAAGCCAGCCGGCCATCATGCGCATGAGGTTCAAATCTTTTTCAATGGCCTGCAGCATGTTGGGGCGCAACACTTTGACCGCCACCTCTTGCACCACACCCTGTTTGTTTTTCCACAAAGCAAAATGGACCTGCGCAATGGACGCGCTGGCCACTGGGACATGGTCAAAGGACTCAAAAATTTCAGACACCGGCCGACCAAAAGCTCGCTCAATGGTAGCCACGGCAATGTCTGAACTGAAGGGTGGCACTCTGTCTTGAAGCTTGGCCAATTCAACGGCAATGTCGTCAGGCAATAAATCTCTGCGAGTCGACATGACTTGTCCAAACTTCACAAAAATAGGCCCGAGTTGTTCCAGCGACAAACGCAAACGCTCGCCGCGCGAGAGTTTGTAAACACGACCCAAAGTGAGGATCTGTGACAAAATTTTCAACACAGGCTGCTTGAAGTTAGACAGCATCAACTCATGCAGGCCAAACCGCCAAACAGTCCAAACAATGAAAATGCCCCGAAACATTCGGTTCATAGAGCAGACCTGTGTAAGTCNGAGCCAGGTGCAGGTTTGCGAATAAATTGCTGCATGGCCTGAAAGGCTTGCCTGCCCATTGAGACCAGGGTACTGGCAGCGGCATCGCCCATCAATTTAGACAAGTCTTCCTCGACATCCCATCGGACATGGTCAATTAACCAATTGACTTCGGCCGCCAACTGAACGTCACCCTCAATGTGAACGCCCGGCTTTTCACCTTTCATAACGGCCGAGGCCATGACCCAAGGCGATGCATCCGTTAAGCTTAATTTAAGGTCAAATTTTGGCTGGCTTACACGCTCTAACAAACCTGCGGCTGTGGGGGCGAGCTGAATGACTTTGTCTTGCCATTGCAATTGAATGCACCGACCCTTTTGACGCTTGAGCCTGCTTTGCGCTTCAGGTTCAGCGCCAATGACGTGATTCAAAAACAAAACCAAACGATTGATGGACTCGTCCATCACCCAAGCGGGGGGCTGCGCGTGAGTGACGAACTGCTCAATTGCTTCGCCTACGAAAGAAAAAGGGGACTGTGTTGCCATAGTCCCCAATTATTCCCGAAAGACTGGCCAGTGCCAGCCCTTCGCTCAGAATGTCTTTAAATTATTGCAGGGCTTGTACGCCAGCAACCAACCAGCCACTGTTGCCGTTTCTGGGTTTGGTCATGTTCCAAACTTCGCGGAAAGGGCTAGGCGCAGATTCAGCTTCTTCACGAATGACGCCGTTGAATTCAACGCTGGCCATGTAAACCTCGGGCAACTCTTCAATGCCCAACAACTGCGCATCCAACTTAACAACTTCAGTTTTGTTAGGTTGGCCAGGGAAATTGGCTTCCCGCTCTGCAAGCTGGCTCTTGATTTCAGACAGCATGCCATCGGTCATCATGGCCTTGAGTGAGTCCATGTCGGCACGGTCCCAGGCTTCTTGCAAAGTAATGAAGTTGCGCTTGGCCGCCTCGACAAAGCTGTCGGTGTCAAAGCCCTCAGGCACACCCCAAGTTTGTGAACTCTGAAACGCTGTGGGCTGTGAGCCACCAATGGCAGAGCCAATCATGGAGCCGCCCGCATGCGCTGGGCTCGGGCTATTGGCAGCAGGCGTTGGATCAAAACGCGTGTTTTGTGATTCCCAAGGCCGGGCTGAAGCATCGTTACCGACTTTTTCTGGGTTGTACTGGGGCAAGCTTGCGGGCGCGTCGGCGGTTTGACCTGCGCCTTGGTAAGCAAGGCCGCCCTGCTGCTGAGCAGCACCGCCTTTGCGTGAGCGTAAGAAGTAACCAATCACAGCCACTGCCACCATGGCCAGCAATGCAAACATGAGCATGTTGCCAAAAGCTTCACCCAAGCCAAGGCTACTGGCCAACCAAGCCAGTCCCAAACCAGCGGCCAAGCCACCGAGCATGGCACCCCATGGGCGTTTAGCAGGCGCCGCTGGTGCCGCCGCAGGGGTGGCTGGTTTAGCCGCCGCCGCTTGGCTAGGCGCTGCAGGTTTAGCCGCTTCACGTTGTGTGACATTGCTGGACTGTTGGCCCGTAGATTTACCGCCGCCCATGCGACGTGCAGCCTCTGCATTCAAGGTGCTGAGGGCCAAGAGCATGGTCAAGATTAAGCCGAAAAATTTGTTCACAATAAACTCCGAAAAATTCAGAAAAGAACGATCAACATTTAATGCCGATGTGTAAGGCTACCACCCCAGCACTCAAGTTGTGAAATTCAGCATGCCCAAATCCGGCATTTTTCATAAGGGCTTTCAGCTCTTCCTGGCCGGGGTGCATGCGAATTGATTCTGCCAAATACCTGTAGCTGGCATCGTCTCCGGCAACCCACTTGCCCAATTGGGGCAAGATGTTGAAGGAGTACCAGTCATAGGCCTTTTCAAGGGGCTTGGCTACTTTAGAGAACTCCAAAACCAGAAGTTTCCCACCTGGCTTTAAAACTCGGCACATTTCCTTCAAAGCCAAATCTTTGTGCGTCATGTTGCGAAGCCCAAAAGCCACGCTGACCACATTGAAATGATCGTTGGGAAAAGGCAGTTTTTCAGCATCACACACCAGCGTGGGCAAGATCACGCCTTCGTTCACCAATCGATCACGGCCTGTTCGCAGCATGGCTTCGTTGATGTCGGTGTGAACCACTCGACCCGTTGCACCCACCTTTTTTGAGAATGCCAAAGACAAATCGCCCGTGCCGCCTGCAATGTCGAGCACTTGGTCGCCTTCTTTGAGGTTGGCCACCTGCAGTGTGTAGGCTTTCCAAACACGGTGCAAGCCCGCAGACATCAGGTCGTTCATGATGTCGTATTTGGACGCCACAGAATCAAAAACGCCCCGCACATGCTTGGCTTTTTCTTGCTCATCGACAGTTTTGAAACCGAAATGGGTTGAACTCATTGTCAGACTCCAATCAGTGCGAGTGGCCGCATGAGGGACCTGCGGCACCCGGCATGGGATCGTCACGTTGCGCACCCGCCTTTTGCAAGCGTTCGTTGTATTGGGACCAAAGACCGTCTTGCTCTGAACCTAAATGGTACAAATAGTCCCATGAAAAAATACCGCTGTTGTGGCCATCTGAAAAAGTAGGCTGAACCGCGTAATTGCCAACCTGCGAAAGCTCAACAATGTCTACTTCTCGCTTGCCTGTTTGCAACACCTCTTGCCCAGGACCGTGGCCTTGCACTTCTGCAGAAGGCGAGTAAACGCGCATGAGTTCAAAGGGAATTCGGAAAGTTTGACCATCCGAAAAACTGACCTCTAAAGCACGACTCTGCCCATGAAGGGTCAAGGCTTGTGGTGTGGGTGCACCTGCTGTCAATCCGGCCATAAGGCGTTCTTTCGTGATATTGTCGTTAAACCAAAACGCGCTCTATGCCGCCTGCGTTGGCAGCGGCCACATACTCGGGCATCCATTGCTCGCCCAAAATGTGCTTGGCCATTTCCACCACGATGTAATCGGCTTCCAACAAGCCAGTTTTCAAATCGTCACCAAAGCGCGTCAAGCCTTGCAAGCAGCTTGGGCAACTGGTCAAGACCTTGATGTTTTCTTTTTCGCTCACCATGCCGCTGGCACGCATTTGCGCTTCACCTTGAAGTATTTCTTCTTCCTTGCGGAAACGCACTTGCGTGGCGATGTCGGGGCGGGTGACACCCAAAGTACCTGACTCGCCGCAGCAGCGATCGGACTTCAAAACCTGTGGGCCCAACAAAGACTTGACGGTCTTCATCGGGTCTTGCAACTTCATGGGGCTGTGGCAAGGGTCGTGGTACAGGTAGGCGCCGTTGTTGTTGAGTGCCATGCCTTTTTCAAGCAAGTACTCNTGGATGTCAATGATGCGGCAACCTGGGAAAATTTTGTCAAACTCATAGCCCTGCAACTGGTCATAGCATGTGCCGCAACTGACCACCACCGTTTTGATGTCCAAGTAGTTCAGGGTGTTGGCCACGCGGTGGAACAAGACCCGGTTGTCCGTGATAATTTTTTCGGCCTTGTCAAACTGACCACTGCCCTTTTGGGGGTAACCGCAGCACAAATAACCAGGCGGCAAAACCGTTTGAACACCGGTATGCCAGAGCATGGCCTGTGTGGCCAATCCCACTTGGCTGAACAGGCGTTCAGAGCCACAACCTGGGAAGTAAAACACGGCTTCTGTCTCGGACGTGGTGGTCTTCGGATTTCGAATGATGGGCACGTAATCTTGATCTTCAATGTCCAGCAAAGCACGCGCCGTTTTCTTGGGCAAGCCACCTGGCATCTTCTTGTTGATGAAGTGAATGATTTGCTCTTTGATGGGCGCTGCACCAATGCTGGCTGGCGGCGCTTTGGTTTGCTTGCGAGCAAAGGTTTTGAGCAAGTCGTGGGCAATGCGCTGCACCTTCATGCCCACCCCCACCATGCCAGCACGCGCCAGCTTGATGGTGTCAGGGTTGGTGGCGTTCAACATGAACATGGCCGCAGCATTGCCAGGACGGAATGTTTTTTGACCCATCTTGCGCAACAAATTGCGCATGTGCATAGACACATCGCCAAAGTCAATTTTGACGGGGCAAGGTGAGAGGCACTTGTGGCACACGGTGCAGTGGTCGGCCACATCTTCAAACTCTTGCCAGTGCTTGATGGACACACCGCGGCGTGTTTGCTCTTCGTACAAGAAGGCTTCGACCAACAGTGACGTGGCCAAAATTTTGTTTCGAGGGCTGTACAGCAAATTAGCGCGCGGCACATGCGTGGCGCACACGGGTTTGCATTTGCCGCAACGCAAGCAATCTTTCACACTGTCGGCAATGGCGCCAATGTCTGACTGTTGCATGATGAGCGACTCGTGGCCCATCAAACCAAAGCTGGGGGTGTAGGCATTGGTCAAATCGGCTTGAATGTCCATGCCCTCAGGGCCCTGCACTCGGCGCATCAACTTGCCTTTGTTGAAGCGCCCTTCTGGGTCAATGCGCTGCTTGTAATCGGCAAACGGCTTGAGTTCGGCATCGCTTAAAAACTCTAGCTTCGTAATGCCAATACCGTGTTCACCTGAAATGACGCCATCGAGGCTTCGCGCTAGGACCATGATTCGAGCTACCGCTTCGTGCGCGGTTTGCAGCATGTCGTAGTCGTCAGAGTTGACTGGGATGTTGGTGTGCACATTGCCATCACCAGCGTGCATGTGCAAAGCCACCCACACGCGGCCTTTAAGGACTCTTTGTGAATGGCCACACACTCGTCCAAAATAGGCTGGAAGGCGGCGCCCGTGAAGATGGTTTGCAAGCTTGCCTTGATTTGCGTTTTCCAACTGGCACGCAAGCTGTGGTCTTGCAATTGAGGCAATAAAGTTTCCACGCCGTGTAACCAGCCTTGCCACAGGTCACGCACATCCCGCACCACCGCCAAAGCTTGCGAAACGCGCTCTTCTAGCAACTCTGCAGAAGCAATTTCATTTGTTTCACCGTCTTTGCCTAAAGGCAAATTGCCCTTGCTTAAGAAGAGTTCCAACTCATTGCACAACTTGATTTTGTTGCGCAAGGACAATTCAATGTTGATGCGCTCAATGCCGTCGGTATATTCGGCCATGCGAGGCAAGGGAATCACAACGTCTTCATTGATCTTGAAGGCGTTGGTATGTTTGCTAATGGCCGCTGTTTTTTTCCGATCTAACCAAAACTTTTTGCGCGCTTCAGGGCTTACAGCAATGAAGCCCTCTCCACTGCGTGAGTTGGCAATGCGCACCACTTCAGATGTAACTTTGGCCACGTCATCGGCGTTGTCGCCTGCAATGTCGCCCACCAATACCATTTTGGGCAGACCGCCGCGTTTGGACTTGGTGGTGTAGCCCACTGCCCGCAAATAACGATCGTCCAAGTGCTCTAGGCCCGCCAGCAACACGCCAGAGCGTTTTTGTTCGGCAAACATGAAGTCTTTGATTTCGACAATGCTCGGCACAGCGTCTTTGGCGTTGCCAAAGAACTCCATGCAAACCGTACGTGTGTGGTCGGGCATGCGGTGCAATATCCAGCGTGCGCTGGTGATCAAGCCATCACAACCTTCTTTTTGGATCCCTGGCAATCCGGCTAAAAATTTGTCGGTCACATCCTTGCCCAGGCCTTCTTTGCGGAAGGTCGAGCCAGGAATGTCGAGTCTTTCTTCGCGAACCAAGCTTGTGCCATTGGCTTCAAAATATTTCAATTCAAAGCTGGCCATTTCAGCATCGTGAATCTTGCCGAGATTGTGGTTCAAGCGGGTCACCTCGAGCCACTGGGCATCTGGCGTGACCATGCGCCAGCTGGCCAAATTGTCGAGTGCAGTGCCCCACAACACGGCCTTTTTACCACCGGCATTCATGGCAATGTTGCCGCCAATGCAACTGGCCTCAGCAGACGTCGGATCAACTGCAAACACCCAACCGGCGCGCTCTGCGGCATCGGCCACGCGCTGCGTGACCACGCCCACTTCGGTCCACAAGGTGGGCACTTGTTTGTCGAGGCCGGGTAACTGAAGCATCTCAACGCCAGACATGGCCTCGAGCTTTTCGGTATTGATGACAGCACTGTTCCAAGTCAGCGGCACTGCACCGCCGGTGTAGCCTGTGCCGCCGCCCCGCGGAATGATGGTCAAGCCCAAGGTGAAGCAAGCTTTCACCAAATTGGCCATCTCGGCTTCTGTGTCAGGCGTTAGAACCACGAAAGGATATTCAACACGCCAGTCAGTGGCATCTGTGACATGGCTCACGCGAGACAAGGCATCAAATTTGATGTTGTCTTTGGCTGTGTGCTTGCCGAGTCCTTTTTGCGTCTTTCGGCGCAACTGGGCCATGGCCGTAAAAGTTTGATCAAACAATTTGACCGCATGGCCCGCCAACACCAACAACTCACCCACCAAACCGTCTCGCAAAGCATCTGCTTCGGGTGTGCGTCGTTTTTGAACTTCACCCAAGCGGTGTTGCAAAGCCTCTACCAACTGCTTTCGGCGGCCTGGGTTGTCCAGCAAGTCGTCCTGCAAATAGGGATTGCGCTGAACCACCCAAATATCACCCAAAACCTCGTAAAGCATGCGAGCAGACCTGCCTGTGCGGCGCTCGTCTCGAAGTTGATTGAGGAGGTCCCAGGCACGATTTCCCAACAAACGAATCACAATTTCTCGATCGGAGAAACTTGTGTAGTTGTAGGGAATTTCGCGCAAACGGGGTGACGAATCGTCAGCCTGCAGGAGGTGTTGGAGCGTGGTTGGAGCGTTCATGAGATTTGGTCGTGATTTTACTGCAGGGGTGCAATCACGCGCAGGTGGTGGGGACTCCAAGCCAGCCCTGTCAATCAATCGATTATTTTTTGACAAGGGTCATTCAAAGTCATGGAAACCCCGGGTTGTCATTTTTTCTTCATCTAGATGTAATACCATTTGCATATCATGCCTCTAAGCTATTAGCTGACACAACCATTAAGAGAGAACTTATGAACTACAAAAAATCCCTGGCTGCTTTGGCAATCGCTGCATTCAGCGTTGGCGCACAAGCTCAAACTGAAATTCAATGGTGGCACTCTATGGGTGGCGCTTTGGGCGAGTGGGTCAACGACCAAGCCAAAGACTTCAATGCCAGCCAAAAAGATTACAAAATTGTGCCCACCTTCAAAGGCGGCTACGACGAATCCATGACGGCTGCCATTGCGGCCTTCCGGTCTGGCAATGCCCCCCACATCCTGCAAGTCTTTGAGGTAGGCACCGCCACCATGATGGCCAGCAAAGGCGCCATCGTTCCTGTTGGCAAAGTCATGCAAGACGCAGGTTTGAAATTTGACCCAGAAGCTTATGTGCCAGCTGTGGCCGGCTATTACACAGCGCCCAATGGTCAAATGCTGAGCTTCCCCTTCAACAGCTCCACCCCTGTCTTCCACTACAACAAAGACGCCTTCAAGGCAGCGGGAATGGACCCAGAGAAGCCCCCAACCACCTGGCCTGAAGTGGCTTTGGCNGCTGCNAAATTGAAAGCCAGTGGCCACAAGTGCCCNTTCACCACCAGCTGGATCAGCTGGACTCAGCTCGAGAGCTTCTCCGCTTGGCACAACACTGAATTCGCCACCAAGGGCAACGGCATGCGCGGCATGGATGCTCGACTGTCTTTCAACTCCCCTTTGCATGTTCGCCACATTGAGAACTTGGCCAACATGGCCAAGAGCGGCTTGTTCATTTACAAAGGCCGCAACAACGCGGCTGACGCCACTTTTGTCTCAGGCGAATGCGCCATGGCCACTGGCTCTTCTGCCCTCTATGGNAACGTGACACGCAATGGTAAGTTTGCATACGGCATTGGCACCCTGCCTTACTACCCTGATGTGAATGGCGCACCTCAAAACACCGTTATCGGCGGCGCCAGTTTGTGGGTGATGAGCGGCAAGAAAGCAGAAGAATACAAAGGCGTTGGCCAATTTTTTGCCTTCCTGTCTCAGCCCGACATAGCAGCCAAGAGCCACCAGCGCACAGGCTACTTGCCCGTCACGAAGGCATCTTTTGAGTTGACAGACAAATCTGGCTTCTACAAAAAGAACCCAGGCACCGATGTGTCTGTGACGCAAATGATCCGCAAAACCACCGACAAATCACGTGGCGTGCGTTTGGGCAACTTTGTTCAAATCCGCACCATCATTGATGAGGAACTCGAAGGCGTCTGGAGTGGCAAAAAGCAGCCCAAAGAAGCTTTGGACTTGGCCATCAAGCGCGGCAATGAACAACTTGAGCGTTTTGAAAAAGCCAACAAGTAAGCCCACACGGATCAAACGCCAGCATGAATCTGCAATGATGCATGCCAGCTAGCAAAAAGCAGAGAAGAGATTCTCTGCTTTTGTCCTTTTACTTGGCATCAAATTGTTTTAAAAACTCATGGAAAAGCGCGTACGTTTCAAATCAGCATGGTTGCCATGGGTGCTCATCGCACCGCAAATGGTGGTTGTGTTGGTTTTTTTCTTTTGGCCCGCGGGTCAAGCCCTTTACCAAAGTGTGCTGACCCAAGACGCATTTGGGGGCTCTGTTCAGTATGTCGGCATGGAAAACTTTGATCGACTGTTCAGCGACGACAGCTACCTCAACTCGTTCAAAACCACCGCCTTCTTTTCCATCTTGGTTGCTGGCACAGGTTTGTCAGTGTCTTTGCTGTTGGCAGTCATGGCCAACCGCTTGGTGCGCGGCGCTGGCATCTACAAAACATTGCTCATTTGGCCCTACGCNGTAGCCCCCGTGGTGGCCGGCGTCTTGTGGCTCTTNATGTTTGCATCGCCCATGGGCGTGGTCGCCTTTTTTATTCGCAGCATGGGTTTTGAATGGAACCACTTGCTCAATGGCAACCATGCCATGGCCTTGATTGTGATGGCCGCCGTCTGGAAACAAATCTCCTATAACTTTTTGTTTTTTTTGGCAGGGCTTCAGTCCATCCCTAAATCCTTGATTGAAGCGGCCGCCATCGATGGCGCATCGCCTTGGCATCGCTTTTGGACCATTGTTTTTCCTTTACTTTCTCCCACCACATTTTTTCTTTTGGTCATCAATGTGGTGTACGCCTTCTTTGANACCTTTGCCATCATCGACGCCACCACGCACGGCGGGCCTGGCAAAGAAACAGCCATTTTGGTTTACAAGGTTTACTACGATGGCTTCAAGGCCCTCGACATGGGCGGCTCAGCCGCTCAGTCCGTGATTTTGATGGTCATTGTGGTGGCGCTCACCGTCATTCAATTCCGCTTCGTCGAAAAGAAAGTGCAGTACTGACATGATTGAACGACGCCCAGGTCTTGACTTGCTGTCGCACCTGATTTTGCTGCTCGGTGTAAGCATCGTGGCTTTCCCGCTGTACCTCACTTTTGTCGCCTCAACCCAAACCGCTGAGCAAATTTCCAGAAGCATTCCCATGTCCATGGTACCCGGCAGTCATTTTTGGGAGACTTATCGCCTGGCATTGTTTGGTGGCGAAACATCTTTAGGCAGCAAAGTGCCCGCGGTTTGGCCCATGATGCAGACCAGCTTGATCAGCGCACTGGTCATCTCCATCGGCAAGATTGCCATTTCCTTGCTGTCTGCATTTGCCTTGGTCTATTTCCGTTTTCCGTTCAGGCATTTTTTCTTTTGGATGATTTTTATCACGCTCATGCTGCCTGTTGAGGTGCGCATCAGTCCCACCTATGAAGTGGTCTCCAACCTGGGCATGCTCAATACCTACGCTGGCCTCACGGTGCCTCTCATTGCTTCGGCCACCGCCACATTTTTATTGCGCCAATTCTTCTTAACCGTGCCCGATGAGCTGGTGGAGGCTGCACGCATGGATGGCGCGGGGCCGATGCGATTCTTCAAAGACATTTTGCTGCCTTTGTCAGCCACCAACATTGCCGCGTTGTTTGTGATTCAATTCATTTACGGTTGGAATCAATACTTGTGGCCTCTGCTTGTCACCACCAACGAGGACATGTACCCCATCGTGATGGGAATCAAGCGCATGTTGGCTGGCGAGGCATACACCGAATGGAATGTTGTCATGGCCACCGCCATTTTGGCAATGCTCCCTCCCGCCCTCGTGGTGATCTTGATGCAAAAATGGTTCGTCAAGGGCCTGGTTGATACTGAAAAATAATGGCTTCCATCACACTTCAAAACATTTTCAAAGAATACGGCACGGGTGCGAAGACAGTTCCTGTCATTCACAATTTGAACGCTCAAATCAACGATGGTGAGTTCGTTGTGATCGTTGGCCCTTCGGGTTGCGGCAAGTCCACCTTGCTGCGCATGGTGGCAGGTCTTGAAGAAATTACGGGTGGTCACATTTCAATTGGCAACCGCATCGTGAACGACCTAGAGCCCGCAGAGCGCGACATTGCCATGGTGTTTCAAAACTACGCGCTGTACCCACACATGAGCGTGTTTGACAACATGGCATATGGCTTGAAAATTGCCAAAGTTTCCATGGCAGACATTCAAACCCGGGTTGACAAAGCGGCAGGTATTTTGGAGTTACGCAACTTGCTTCAGCGCAAGCCCAGAGAATTGTCAGGCGGCCAGCGCCAACGTGTGGCCATGGGCAGAGCCATCGTGAGACAGCCTCAGGTGTTTTTGTTTGACGAACCCTTGTCCAACTTGGACGCCAAGCTGCGCGCCCAAACCCGTTTGGAAATTCAAAAGCTGCACCGCGAATTGGGCATCACTTCTTTGTTCGTGACGCACGATCAAGTAGAAGCCATGACCTTGGCGCAGCGCATGATTGTCATGAATGCCGGCGTGATGGAACAATTTGGCACGCCTGAAGAAGTCTACAACCGCCCTGCTAGCACCTTTGTTGCCAGCTTCATTGGGTCACCGCCCATGAACTTGCTCCATCAAGCACCAGGTTTGCCAGCTGGCCAAATTTTGGGCATTCGACCCGAGCACCTCGATCTGGCTACCGACGGCTGGGAATTGAAAGTAGACACCGTTGAACTGCTTGGCGCTGAGCGCTTGGTGCATGCTCACTTGGGCAATGAAACGCTCACACTCAGGCTCGATGCCAGCATGAGTGCACCCAAGGTCGGCGAGCTTTTCCATGCCAAGCCCAAAGAGGGCTGCACTCATCATTTCAATGCTGAAACAGGAAAACGCCTGTGACCCAGAATACTGCTAAGCCACCCAAGTCTTGGCCCTATCCAAGATGGATTGCCCATCGAGGCGCAGGTACTTTGGCTCCCGAAAACACCTTGTCCGCATTTCGAAAAGGCGCCGAGTACGGTTACCGCATGTTTGAATGCGACGCCAAACTCAGCGCAGACGATGTGGTGTTTTTGATGCATGACGCCACACTGAATCGAACCACCAATGGCCATGGAGTTGGCGGTGAGCAAAGTTGGCTTCAACTGTCGCAGTTAGACGCAGGCAGTTGGCATTCCAGACACTTCAGTGGCGAGCCTTTGCCCACGCTGGCCAATCTTGCGAACTATTGCATTCGCAATCGCTATTTTTTGAACATTGAAATCAAACCGACACCTGGTGTTGAATTCAAAACAGGTGAGGTCGTGGCTCAACAAGCGGCTCTTCTTTGGCAGCACGAAGAAGTACCACCACTTTTAAGCTCTTTTCAGGTGGAATCTTTAAAAGGGGCTCAGCAAGCCGCACCGCAATTGCCCAGAGGTTTGTTGCTGCACAACCTGCCTGATACTTGGCTAGAAACTGCCAAGACCTTGGATTGCAGCGCCGTCGTCTGCCAATATGCCTTGTGGACACCCAGTATGGTGGCCGCTGTTCATGCCGCTGGCATGCGTTGTTTAAGCTACACCGTCAACGACGAATGGGCTACCCAACATCTGATGGCATTGGGAACAGACGGCATCATCACTGACCGGGTAGATGCTTTCAGCCCCGCAACTTGAAACGCATTTGCAAAGCCCACTCTAAGGTGGCACAAACCAAAACAAGCGCGCCATAGGTCGCCATTTTGCCGTCGTTCCCCGTTATCACCAGACCCACTACCAGCACGGCCAAGCCACAAACGGCATTCAGCAGCCACCGCCAAAGCCACTTGATTTGAGACTGACGCCTGAACTGGAACGAGCTCCAGAGCGTGATCCCCAAGGAAAGTACCAGCGCAGGCAAGCCGAAATTCGCCAAATGCCAAAATACGTCATCCCAAGTCATTCATTTCCTTCTCTGTTGGTACAGGTTTTATAATCTGAAACATGGCAGTCTGGGCATTGGGGTTAAACCACACAACAGCTCCGCTCGATTTGCGCGGGCGGTTTGCCTTTGCCTTGGACCAATTGCCACCTACTTTGAAGCAACTCAGGGGCAACTTGGCCTCGCATACAGCGCGCCAACCTGAAGCCGCCATTCTCTCAACTTGCAACCGCACAGAAATTTATTGTGCCGCAGATCAGCTTGTGGTTGATGAAACTCTGAATTGGCTAGCGCAAACAGGTGGTGTCTCTGCCCATGAGCTGCGCGCCCACACTTACATGCTTGAAGAAGGCCATGTGGCCAGGCATGCCTTCAGAGTGGCCAGCGGTCTCGATTCCATGGTCTTGGGAGAAGCTCAAATTCTGGGTCAACTCAAAGATGCCGTCAGAGCCGCTGAAGAGGCCGGCGCCTTGGGCAGTACCCTGAACCAATTGTTCCAACGCAGTTTTGCAGTGGCCAAAGAAGTTCGTTCTACCACTGAAATTGGCTCCCACTCCATCAGCATGTCAGCAGCAGCAGTTCGCTTGGCGGGNCAAATTTTTGAAGACCTCAGCAAAATCAAAGTTTTGTTTGTGGGTGCGGGCGAAATGATTGAGTTGGTGGTCACCCACTTTGCTGCCAAAAACCCTCACAGCATGGCCATTGCAAATCGCAGTATGGATCGCGGTGAAAAACTCGCCGATCGATTTGGAGCCGAGGTCATGCGCCTGTCTGAACTGCCCGATCGACTGCATGAGTTTGATGCCGTCATCAGTTGCACAGCCAGCACTTTGCCCTTGATTGGCTTGGGTGCTGTAGAGCGCGCTTTGAAAAAACGCCGCAATCGGCCCATGTTCATGGTGGATTTGGCGGTGCCGCGCGACATCGAACCCGAAGTTAAGTCCTTAGAAGACGTTTACCTCTATACCGTTGACGACTTGGCCAGTGTCATTCAAACAGGCCAAGCACATCGGCAAGCTGCAGTGGCCGAAGCAGAGGTGATCATTGACGCAGGTGTCCAGAGCTTTATGCACTGGATGCACCAACG
>JGI25930J51415_1000041_pt1 | contig 23657 bp, 26 predicted proteins | sample LauGreFa1BDMLBDN_2_FD_51415 | JGI IMG/M metagenome (IMG submission 51415) | reverse complement strand
TTTAAGTTTTGCAAGTTCAGGCTCCAAAAGATCGGCAGGTCTAGATGTCAGTGGTTTTTTTTCACCGATGGCCATCATTTGAATTTTTTGATTCACTTTACCAGGTGCTTTTCCATATTCGCCCATGAAATAACTTTTTACCTCATTGGTTATCGATTTATATCTAGCGCCTGTTAAAACATTTAAGACTGCTTGTGTACCTACAATCTGGGAAGTCGGTGTCACAAGTGGTGGGTAACCTAAATCTTCACGNACTCTAGGAATTTCAAGAAGCACTTCGTTCATACGATCAAGTGCACCTTGCTCTTTAAGCTGATTAGACAAATTAGAAATCATACCGCCAGGGACTTGATTACTAAGTACCCNTGTATCTACGCCAGTGTAATCAGATTCAAATTGCCAATATTTTTTTCTTANAACCTTTAATTGCTCGCTAATCTCTTCAACTTTTTTAATATCAATACCCGTTTCGTAGCCTAAATCCTCTAAGACAGCAATTATAGATTCTGTNGATGGATGACTTGCNCCTTCTGCAAAGCTTGAATTACATGTATCAATAATGTCCGCACCATTTTGTACAGCAGTTAAAAGATTAATACTTGCTAATCCTGAAGTTGCGTGTGAATGAACGTGAATTGGTAAGGAGGTAGATTTTTTTAAAGACGTTACAAGCTCTTTAGTGGCTGACGGCGTTAAAAGACCCGCCATATCTTTAATGGCTATTGTGTCACATCCGTAACTTTCCATTTCTTTTGCAAGATTAACGAAATACGGGATGTTATGCACAGGGCTTGTGGTATAGCTTAATGTACCTTCTGCGTGTTTTTTATATTTTTTGACTGCTTTTATTGATGTTGTAAGATTTCTTACATCATTCATGGCATCGAAAATTCTAAAAACATCGACACCATTATTGGCTGATTGTTTGACGAATGCGTCAACAACATCATCTGAATAATGACGATAGCCTAATAANTTCTGACCTCGAAGTAACATTTGTATACGAGAATTTGGGAGNGCTTTTCTTAAAAGNTTTAGACGCTCCCATGGATCTTCTTTTAAAAATCTTACACAAGCATCAAACGTAGCTCCACCCCATGCTTCAATTGACCAAAAGCCAAGTGAATCTAATTGCGGACATATAGGAAGCATGTCCTCAGTGCGAAGTCTNGTCGCAATTTGACATTGATGCCCATCCCTTAAAACTAATTCTGTAATATGTATTTTTTTCATATCTATTTAAATACCTTCATGTGCTGCAATCGCTGCTGAAATAGCTGCAGCCATTAACTCAGGTGGAAATTGACTTTGATAATTTATAAGCTCCGGATGGTCGTCCACAAAGCTTGTATTGAAATTCGCTTCTTTAAACTGTTTATTATTCATAATTTCTAAATAATAAGGGATTGTTGTTTTAACTCCAAATACAACAATATCATTGAGGGCTCTCTTGCCACGTTGCATCACACTTTCCCAGTTTAACGCCCATACAGTTAACTTTGCGCACATAGAGTCGTAATAAGGGGGAATGACATAGCCAGTATATATCGAAGCATCAATTCTAACGCCGGGTCCGCCAGGTGCATAATAACGCGTAATTTTTCCAAAGGATGGCATGAAGTCATACTTTGGATCTTCCGCATTAATTCGATATTCAATCGCAAAGCCTCGAAACTGAATTTCTTCTTGTTTGTATTGTAATGATAATCCAAAGGCAATTCTTATTTGCTCTTGAACAATATCAATACCGGTAATTGATTCAGTAATTGTATGTTCAACTTGAAGACGGGTATTCATCTCCATAAAGTAAAAATTATTTTCAGCATCCAAAAGGAATTCTACGGTACCCGCGTTCTCGTAATTCACAGCTTTGGCAGCTTTCACTGCAAGTTCACCCACATAATTTCTTTGAGCGTTTGTAAGCTGAGGGGAGGGTGCGATCTCAATGAGTTTTTGATTGCGCCTTTGAATAGAACAATCCCTTTCAAAAAGATGAACCACATTGCCAGAGCTATCAGCCAGAATTTGAACTTCGATATGCTTAGGCGATACGATACATTTCTCAATAAAAACCTCGGGTTTGCCAAAGGCTTTTGTAGCTTCAGAAATCACTCGATCATAATTAGCAATGAGCTCTTTTTCATTATTACAACGTCTAATACCTCGTCCACCACCACCGTTAGTCGCTTTAAGCATGATAGGGTAACCAATAGAAGAGGCAAGTTTTTTAGCTTCATCAAGACTCTCAATATTGCCTTCACTTCCAGGAATAACAGGTATTGCAGCTGCAATCATTGCTGTTCTTGCTTGAATCTTATCTCCCATTTGACGAATAATATCGGCATTAGGGCCAATAAATTTGATATCTCGTCTGGCACATATTTCGGCTAATTCAGGGTTTTCAGATAAAAACCCATATCCTGGATGGATTGCATCACATCCTGAAGTAACGGCGATATTCACAATATTATGTGCGTTTAAATAGCCGGCAAGAGGGTCTGCACCTACATTGTAGGATTCATCGGCTTTTTTGACGTGAAGCGCATGGCGGTCAGCATCTGAATAAATGGCTACGGAAGTGATATCGAGNTCAGAACAGGCACGAATCAGCCTTACCGCTATTTCACCACGGTTCGCTATGAGAATTTTTTTNAACAATGAAAAGCCTTAAGTTTTTAGTGAAATGTCACTAAATTAGGGTTAATTTAAGAAAATTATAGCATGTCATTTCTTATATAATAATGATGTCTTTTACCCCGAAATCTATTGATGGAACAGCATATAGACAATATTGATTTTTCAAGAAAATCGAGAGAAATTCGTGATATAATTCGCCTCTCTGATTTTGAGCGATTGCAAGATTTATGCTTAAATCTCGAAGATTCAATTGCTTTTGTTTTAAGAGGCTTCGAAAATAAACATAGAGAAGCTTGTTTAGAACTATTCATCGAAGGTAAATTAGATTTAATTTGCCAAAGATGTTCGGAAAAATTAGAGCATACGATTTTTTTAAAATCAGGATTTTTAATTAAAGAAGAGACGCAGTTAACTGATTTTCAAGTTGACGATCATGCGGATTACGACTTAATTGAGGGTAGTGCAAAGATGGATGTATTAAGTCTTATTGAAGACGAAATCTTACTTTCTATGCCTGGTGCACCAAAACATGAAAATGATAAGTGCTACTACAAAAAAACTGATGGTGTGTTAGATCGCATTCATCCGTTTGCTGATTTAAAACAAAAATTATATAAAAATTAAATTTAGGAGTTGCTATGGCTGTTCAGCAGAATAAAAAATCACCTTCAAAACGTGGAATGCATCGTTCTCACGATTTTTTATCAAATCCCCCACTTGCTGTAGAACCAACTACTGGCGAAGTTCATTTACGTCATCACGTTAGTCCAACAGGCTACTATAGAGGCAAAAAAGTTATTCAGAATAAATCAGAATAATTCTTCTTAATTATTCTGATTTATTACTTTCATTGCTCTTAAACGTTAAGAGAACAAATGACAATTACCCTAGCAGTTGACGCAATGGGAGGGGATCATGGTCCCTCAGTCACTATCCCAGCCTCCATAAATGCGTTATCAAAATATGACCAACTTCACATTATTTTAGTTGGCGATAAAGAGCTTATTCAAATAGAGCTCCAAAAAAATAAATATACCAATACCCGTTTATCTATTCAGCATGCAAGTGAAGTGGTTGAAATGGATGAATCTCCTCAAAGCGCTTTAAAAAATAAAAAAGATTCTTCCATGCGTGTTGCAATTAATTTAATTAAGGAAGAGAAGGCTCAGGCTTGCGTAAGCGCTGGCAATACTGGTGCACTTATGGCAACCGCCCGTTATGTATTAAAAATGTTGCCGGGGATTGATAGACCTGCCATCGCATCGAGCTTGCCTAGTCAAAAAGGTACAACTTACATGCTGGACCTAGGCGCCAATACAGACTGCACGGCCGAGAATTTATTGCAATTTGCAGTCATGGGCGCCATGCTTGTCAGTTCTGTGACGGGCAATCCAAAGCCTTCCGTAGGGCTTCTTAATATTGGCTCAGAAGATATGAAAGGTAATGAAGTTGTAAGGCAAGCAGGAGAATTACTTCGTCGAAGTCACCTTAACTTTTATGGTAACGTTGAAGGTAATGACATCTTTAAAGGTACAACTGATGTCGTTGTATGTGATGGGTTTGTGGGGAATGTTGCATTAAAAACAGCTGAAGGTATTGCGCAGCTTATGGGCCGATTTTTAACACAAGAATTCAAACGTAATTGGATTACAAAATCTATGGCATTTGTTTCTTTGCTTGTCCTTAATCGATTCAAAAAAAGGCTTGATCCTAGAAGATACAATGGCGCTAGCTTTTTAGGTCTTAAAGGTATTGTAGTTAAAAGTCATGGTGGGGCTGATAGTTATTCTTTTTTCTATGCTATTCGGACAGCCATTGAAGAATCCAAAAATAATGTTTTAGAGAACATACAAAAACAACTTGAATTAGAAATGCCCCTAGATATTTCATCGTCAGAAAATTTATGATTTATTCAAAAGTTACAGGGACTGGAAGCTATCTTCCCGAAAAAATATTAAGTAATCTTGATCTTGAAAAAATGTTTGAGACGACGGACGAATGGATTACGACAAGAACAGGTATTAAAGAAAGACATATTGTTTCAGCGCATCAATATACAAGCGATTTAGCGACAGAAGCGTCTAAACAAGCAATAAAGGCTTCTGGTATTGATGCAAATAAAATTGATCTTATTATTGTGGCGACAACTACGCCCGATAAAGTATTTCCAAGCACAGCTTGTATTGTTCAGACAAAGCTTGGCTTATCTTTATGTCCAGCATTTGATATTCAAGCGGTATGCAGTGGTTTTGTGTATGCGCTATCTGTTGCAGATAGTTTCATTAAAACAGGTGCAGCAAAATGTGTGCTAGTGATTGGCGCAGATACCATGTCTCGCATTACAGATTATTCAGATCGAAGCAATGCTATTCTTTGGGGTGATGGCGGGGGTGCTGTTATTCTTGAAGCATCAGATGAACCGGGTATCTTGTCTACCCACATTCATGCGGATGGCGCTTATGAGAAATTACTCCATGTCCCCAGCGGTGTATCTCACCAAAAAGGTAAATCTACTATAGAAATGCAAGGCAACAGGTTTTCAAAATAGCTGTGAATACATTAGATTCTATTGTAGATGAAACACTTGAAATGAATCAATTAGATAAGTCAGACATTGACTGGCTTGTTCCCCACCAAGCCAATATTAGAATTTTAGAAGCAACTGCAAAAAAATTGAATATGAGCATGGATCGCGTTATTGTTACTATAGACCGACATGGAAATACTTCAGCTGCTTCGATCCCTTTGGCCCTTGATACGGCCATTCGTGAAGGTAAAATAAAAAGAGGGGAAACGCTGTTGATGGAAGCATTCGGTGGTGGATTTACCTGGGGATCTGCTTTAATAAAGTATTAAAAATCATATAGTTAATGATAATATATCAAGTAAATTATGAATAAGTTTTCTTTTATTTTTCCTGGTCAAGGCTCACAAACTGTCGGCATGATGGCGGATTTTAATAACCATCCATTAATTCAATCGACTTTTAATGAAGCGTCTCAAATTCTTAATATTGATTTTTGGAAAATGGCGACCGAGCCTAATGAAGACATAAACCAAACAGTTCATACGCAACCTATACTTCTTACAGCGGGCATAGCGACTTGGCGTGTTTGGAAATCTAAAACAGATCTACTCCCTAGTTATCTTGCAGGTCATAGCCTGGGTGAATATACCGCTCTTGTTGCTTCAAATGCGATGGAATTTAAAGACGCGTTAAAGCTTGTCAAATATAGAGCTGAAGTCATGCAAAAAGCTGTGCCTGAAGGTGTAGGTGCTATGGCTGCTATTCTTGGTATGTCTGACTCAGATGTCATGAATGCATGCAAAGAAGCTCAAGGAAATGAGGTTGTAGAAGCAGTCAACTTTAACTCACCAGGGCAAGTTGTGATTGCTGGAAATGTTTTAGCAGTAGAACGAGCTATTGAAATAGCAAAATCAAAAGGCGCTAAGCGAGCGATTCTGCTTCCCGTTAGCGTTCCTTCACATTGCTCTCTTATGCAAAAAGCATCTGAAGAATTAAAAGAATATTTAACCAATATTACAATTAAAAAACCAAATATTCCTGTTATCCATAATGTGGATGTTTTGGAACATAATGATGCAAATGAAATTAAAGATGCACTTTCAAAACAACTCTGTCATCCAGTAAGATGGGTTGATACCATTGAAAAGATAGCATTCAATAAAATTAGTGATATTGCAGAATGCGGCCCAGGCAAAGTTCTTACAGGCCTAACCAAGAGAATCTCTCCTGAATTAAAAGGTGTTGCTCTTGTTAATGAAAGTGCAATAGATGAATTTAAAGCACTTATACAATAAAACTATCTAGGGAAAATTATGTTTATTAATCTTGAAAATCAAGTTGCACTTGTCACTGGCGCGAGCCGAGGTATTGGGCAATCAATTGCTTTAAGTTTAGGAAAACAAAATGCTTTTGTCATTGGCACCGCAACAACGGAAGATGGCGCTCAAAAAATTTCAACATTTCTCAAAGAGCAAAATGTTTTAGGTAAAGGTATTAAATTAGATGTGAATGATAATGAAGCTATCTTAAAAACTGTTGATGGCATCATTAAGGAGCATGGTGATATATCAATCCTTGTAAATAACGCCGGGATTACTAAAGATATGTTACTCATGCGCATGAAAGAAGAAGAGTGGGATGATGTTATGTCAACCAATTTAAAATCTATTTTTCGCATGAGCCAGGCCCTTATTCGCAGCATGATGAAAAGTCGCTACGGTAGAATTATTAATATCACTTCTGTAGTTGGTCATATGGGTAATGCAGGTCAAACAAATTACGCTGCCGCAAAAGCTGGCGTAACTGGATTCACAAAATCATTAGCTAAAGAAATTGGTAGTCGAGGCATCACTGTCAATTGTGTTGCGCCTGGCTTTATTGATACGGATATGACAAAAGGATTGTCAGATGAACATAAAAAGCAGCTTCTCGATCATGTGCCATTAGGACGACTAGGAAGTCCTGAGGATATTGGTGCTGCAGTAAGCTTTTTAGCTTCAAAAGAAGCTTCTTATATCACAGGTGAGACACTTCATGTCAATGGCGGAATGCTAATGATTTAGTTATTTTTTTAACTTTATTACAAAATTCTTAACAAGATTTGTTAAAATAACGCATGGCCTGAGGGTCATTTCTTAAATAAAGGGGTATTTTAGATGTCTGACATCGAACAACGTGTAAAAAAAATTGTTGCAGAACAACTTGGCACTAAAGAAGCTGATGTAAAAAATACATCATCATTTGTAGATGATTTAGGTGCTGATTCACTTGATACAGTTGAACTCGTAATGGCTTTAGAAGAAGAGTTTGATTGTGAAATTCCTGACGAAGAAGCTGAAAAGATCACCACAGTTCAGCAAGCTGTTGATTACATCAACAAAAATCTAAAATAATTCATATGTTATTTAACCTTTTCTAAATATTGAAAGGGTTGGGTTTATTCCATGACGAAGAGAAGAGTTGTAGTCACCGGTTTAGGTTTGATTACTCCTGTTGGTATAGGGGTAGCAGAATCATGGGCTAATATCATCAATGGTCAATCAGGTATAGGTAAAATTACCAAATTTGACTGCTCAGCATTTCCTTCACAAGTTGCAGGTGAGGTCAAAAATTTCGACCCGCTTGCGTACATTCCTCCCAAAGATGCAAGACGCATGGATACCTTTATTCAATTTGGTATCGCAGCAGGCATAGAAGCATTTAAAGATTCCGGTATTGAAGTAAATGACAGCAATAGTGAGCGCATTGGCGTATCGGTTGGGTCTGGCATTGGTGGCATTAATTTGATTGAATCTACAGGTGAAGTATTTGATGAAGGTGGTGTTCGGAAGGTATCGCCATTTTTTATTCCGGGCACGATTATCAATATGATTTCCGGCAATCTTTCTATTATGCTTAATTTAAAAGGCCCTAATGTTTCTATTGTTACTGCATGTACAACAGGAACTCATTCAATAGGTGATGCGGCACGTATGATCGAATATGGCGATGCAGATGTGATGTTAGCTGGGGGTTCGGAAGCTGCTATTACTGAATTATCAGTCGCTGGATTTTCTTCAGCCAAAGCACTTTCATCACGCAATGATGATCCAAAAACAGCAAGTCGCCCATGGGACAGAGACCGCGACGGTTTTGTTATTGGCGAAGGTGCTGGAGTAATGGTGCTTGAGGAGTATGAACATGCAAAACAAAGAGGCGCTAAAATTTATGCAGAACTATCAGGCTACGGAATGAGTGCTGATGCATATCATATTACCGCGCCCAATATGGACGGTCCAAGACGCTCAATTGTCAATGCATTGAAAAATGCGCATGTGAATACAGATAATGTGCAATATATTAATGCGCATGGAACATCTACACCTCTTGGCGACCTTAATGAAACTAATGCGATTAAAGCCTCATTTGGAAACTACGCAAAAAATCTTGTTGTAAATTCTACAAAATCAATGACAGGGCATTTATTAGGCGGGGCAGGCGGCATTGAGTCCGTATTCACTGTGCTAGCTATTCATAACCAGATTTCTCCGCCCACTATTAATATTTTCAACCAAGATCCTGAATGTGATCTTGATTATTGTGCCAATGAAGCAAGGCCAATGAAAATTGAGGTTGCACTTAAAAATAACTTTGGCTTTGGTGGCACTAACGGAAGCCTTGTATTTAAAAGGCTATAGATTTTTATAAATGGGTTTAATCCAAAATGAACTCATTGATTAATTCACAACTGGCCGTTTAACTTGTCAAAACAATTCCTCATTAACGGTAAATTTCAGCATATCAGTCCATTTGACCGTGCATTCCAATATGGCGATGGTATTTTTAGAACTTTTGTAGTGGAAAATAAAAAGCCTCGCCATTGGAAATATCACTATAAAAAAATAGCTCAAGATTGTCTTGCGATTAAAATCAAGCCTCCCAAAGAAAAAGAATTGCTTTCTGATATTGCTTCTTTGTTTAGAAGTAATAAAAAAGCAGTAGGAAAGTTTATTATTTCGAGAGGCCTTAGTGAGCGAGGTTATAAATTCAATAAGGACATCGTTCACAATCGTTTTTTAATTAAAACTAAAATGCCAAGCTACCCAAAGGCGATCTTTAGGTCAGGCGTCAATCTTTATGTATGCAAGCACAAACTTAATCCTACTGTTCTTTCAGGAGTTAAACATCTAAATAGACTAGAGAATATTATGGCAAGACAGGAGTGGAAAAGTGATCAGTATGCCGATGGTATTCTTCTTGATAGTGATGGTAATGTCATCGAATGTATTTCAAGCAACATATTTATGCGCATCGGTAAAGTTATTTACACTCCAAAAATAAGCGACATTGGCATTAAAGGAGTCACAAGAGAATTAATCATTAAAATATCAAGTCAGTTAGGCTTTAAAGTGAAAGAAGCTATATTTAGTTTAAATAAACTNTTAGAGGCTGATGAGGTCCTAATAACAAACAGTTTGTTTGGTGTCTTGCAGGTTAANAAAATTAAAAATATATCTTGGAAACATCAAGATTCAGCATCACTATTTAACCAGTCACTCGAGAGTTTAAATACATGAAAAAATGGTTAATTCGATTAATGATTATTTTCATACCTTTATTGGTTTGGATCATTCACTTCTTGGTAACACCGCTTAATATCAATAAAGCAGATTTAGCCATTGAAATTGAACCTGGCAGCAGTCTTAAAGCGATAGCCTTTCAACTTGTTGATGAAAAAATACTTAATGAACCATGGCGATTTATTATCTCGCTAAAGCGTTAGACCAATCTAAAAAGCTAAGACCAGGCAATTACAACCTTAATCCAAATATTACGCCTTATCAGTTATTAAAATCATTCGTAGAGGGAAGGGCAACCGAAGGATCAATAACTTTTATAGAAGGACAAGACTTTCAATCAATGTTGGAAAAAATAAAAGCTAACGATAGTATTAAAAAAACAATGAAGCCTTATGATACTAAAGCTATTGCAGCAGCAGTAGGTATTCCATACGAATCAGTTGAAGGACAATTTTTCCCTGATACTTATTATTTCAGTAGAAATACTTCAGACATTGAAATTTTAAAAAGAGCTTATAAGGCCATGCAAAAAAAATTAAACTATGAGTGGGCCCGCCGAGCAGAAGAGGTCCCCTATAAGAATAGTTATGAGGCGCTGACGATGGCATCCATTATTGAAAAAGAAACAGGAAAATCCATAGAGGCTAATCTTATTTCAGGCGTATTTATACATCGATTAAATATTAAGATGAAACTTCAAAGCGACCCTACAGTCATTTATGGGCTTGGTAAAAAATTTACGGGTGATATTACAAAAAAAGACTTGCTTACAGACACCCCTTATAATACTTATACAAGAGAAGGATTGCCCCCAGCCCCTATTACTATGCCAGGTTTAATTTCTATTCGGGCCGCACTTCACCCTACAAAAACTGATGCACTTTATTTTGTGGGAAAAGGTGATGGGACCCATTATTTCTCTGCAAATTTAAATGAACATAATAGCGCTGTTAGAAAGTATCAGATCAAATGACAATTAAAGGTAAATTTATTACGTTTGAAGGTGTCGATGGCGCAGGTAAAAGTACACATATAGATGAAGTTATTTCATTCTTTGAGTCACAAAAAATTGCAGTGAAAAGAACAAGGGAGCCTGGTGGAACAAAACTTGGAGAAAAATTAAGAGAATTGCTTCTTTATGATGATATGGATCCAGAAACAGAAACGCTTCTTATGTTTGCCGCTAGAAGGCAACACATAGCAGAAATAATTAAGCCAGCCCTAGATGCAGGAATTTTTGTACTGTCTGATCGGTTTACTGATGCAACTTATGCATATCAGTATGGTGGTAAACAAGTGGCCTACTCTAAAATACAAACACTAGAAGCATGGGTTCACCCTGACCTTAAGGCTGACCTTACATTGCTATTCGATTTACCTGTTGAGATAAGTATTGATCGGTTAAAGAGGAATAGAACACCTGATAAATTTGAAAAAGAAAGTGAAGCTTTTTTTAACCGGTTGAGAAATGTCTACCTAGATCTTGCAAGGCAAAATCCTAGTCGCTATAAAATCATTAATGCAAATCAACCCATTGAAGCTGTGTCTCAGGATGTTATTGAGGCTATTAAAACTATCTTATGATCGATTCCATTTACCCTTGGTTTCAAGATACTTGGACTGCCATTTATAAAAATGAAAAATTACCGCATGCATTAATTTTTAAAGGCAAAGAGGGAATTGGAAAATACGATTTTGCAATCACATTTGCAAAGTCTTATTTATGTCAAACTCCTCTTTCTAATCATTTGCCTTGTGAGACATGTTCAAGTTGTGAGTGGTTTCCAGATTCGCATCCAGACTTTAAACATATTGCACCTATTGAAAGCGACGATGATACGTCTTCAAAAAGAAAAACTATTCGTAAAAAGAGTATTGTTATTGATCAAATTCGTGAGCTTTCAGAATATTTAGAACTTTCAGCTCATCAAGAAAAAGGTAGGCGTATTATTTTAATTGAACCAGCAGATTCACTTAACCAGTCTGCGTCGAATGCGCTCCTGAAAATTTTGGAAGAACCACCAGAAAATACTCTATTTATTCTGATAACCAGCCAAGCACAAAAATTAATTGCTACTATTCGTAGTCGCTGCCAATTGCTAGATCTTCGAGGNCCATCATTAGATGAGGCGAGACTATTTTTGGATGGAAAAAAAATAGCGCATGAGGAAAGTTTGCTTTCATTTACTGGTGGCTCGCCATTCAACGCTATTAAAGAGTTAGAAAATCAATCGGAGAGAACTGTTATTACACAACTATTATCTCAGGGACATAAGATTGATATTACTAAAATCAATTATACGATTCTGACTCAAGGATTAGATTGGACAGTAAATATGATTCAAAAATGGGCTTTTGATTTATTGCTTAATTTCCATACACAGCAAAGTTATTATTTTAAAAACGAAGAAGCACGAATCCATTCACAAGCTAAGCAGGTTAACTTAGGTGCATTACTTATATTTGCAAATGAATTGAATGAATTAAAAAAAATTGCATCTCACCCCATTAATCAAGAACTTCAATTGCAAAATATTTTTATTAAATATAAACAGATTTTCGAGCCGTCATGACTAGTTTTGTTGATTCTCATTGCCATATTAATTTCCCAGAGCTTTACGCAAACATAGATACTATTTTTTCTAAAATGGTGTCTAATAAAGTCACACATGCCTTATGTGTGAGCGTAACCTTAGATAAGTTTCCTGATATTTTTAAAATAGCAAATACCTACCCACATATTTTTGCTTCCGTAGGTGTCCATCCTGATTATGAGGACATTGTGGAGCCTACCGTTGAAGAGTTATGCCGATACGCTAAAGAGAAAAAGGTGGTAGCTATTGGCGAAACTGGACTTGATTACTTCAGAGTACAGGGTGATCTTACATGGCAAAGAGATCGTTTCAAAACGCACATTCAAGCTGCTATTCAATCAAATTTACCCCTTATTATTCATACACGAAATGCTGCAGAAGACACTTTAAAAATTATGAGAGAACAGGGCGCTGATAAAGTAGGTGGCGTGATGCACTGTTTTACAGAGTCGCTTGATGTAGCCTTAGAAGCTATTAAGCTTAATTTTTATATTTCATTTTCAGGCATTGTGACCTTTAAGAATGCCACTGAACTGAAGGAGGTTGCAAAATCTATTCCTCTTGATCGCATCCTTATCGAAACTGATTCACCTTATTTAGCGCCTGTGCCTTATCGAGGAAAAATAAATGATCCATCAAATGTAATTCATGTGGCAGAAGAAATAGCGAGACTAAAAAATATTTCAGTGGAAGAAGTGGGTCAAGCTACAACCAATAATTTCTTTAAGCTTTTTTCGAAATGCAGCCAATCGAATTAACAATACTCGGCGCTGGCTCAAGTGCGGGCACACCGGTAGTCGGATGTCATTGTCAGACTTGCATATCAACTAACCCCAAAAATAAACGTACCCGCTGCTCTTCGCTTATTAAATTGGGAACAGGAGAGCATATTCTTATTGATACGAGCCCAGACTTACGTTTTCAATCCTTGCGAGAGTCCATCCCTAAAGTTGATGCAGTCCTTTATACCCATACCCATGCTGATCATCTTCATGGCATTGATGATTTAAGGGCTTTTTGTCAAATACACAAAATGCAAATACCTATTTACGGAAAGAAAGATGCGCTTGATCATATTGCTTTAAAATTTGGCTATGCTTTGGGAGAGCCTAAGGGTTTTTGGGAAATGCCGGTTTTAAAAGCTATGCCTATCCAATCGCCATTTCATCTCTTTAGTGAGATTGTTACCCCCATACCCGTCATGCATGGAAAAGCAGAAATTTATGGTTATCGCATCGGAAACTTTGCTTATTTGACTGATGTATCTCATATCCCTGAAGATTCATTGAAACTTTTAGAGGGGCTAGATATCCTATTATTAGACTGTTTGCGCATAAAGGAACATCACACACACATCAATCTTGAACAAAGCTTGATGTTTGCAAATCAAATAAAAGCAAAGAAAACATACTTGATTCATATGACACATGATTTAGAATATGAGTCACTAAAAAAAGAATTACCTGATCATATCGATGTGGGGTACGACGGGCTTAAAATCACCATTAATTAAAGGTCAATATGTCAAAATTATTTAAAAAATTATTATTTATATTCATAGCTTTAGGATTATCTTTTCAAGTATTAGCTGAAGGAAAGAAACTCTATACTGAAAATGAATTTCTCGATGCATTTGGAGCTAAATCTAAAGAAAAAGTGTTGCAAATTCTAGGTGAGCCAGCCAGAAAAGAAATGTCTGTTAAGCCTACAAATGCAAGCTCTGTTATTGGAAGGCCTACAGAGAATCGAGTGGGCTCTAGCAAACGTGTCAATATTGAGATGTGGTATTACAACAATCTTGTGAAATCTGACGATAAAAATGTCTGGAAACAAACCGAGCTTACGATTATGGATGGTAAAGTAAATAATATTGGCTTCTTTAATATTCGTTAATAGTCATGCGTAGCTCCGAAGATAAAGAGCTCCTTAACCAAGCAATTGTTTTCGCAATCAACGATTCATGGGATGCCTCCCACCAAATTGTTCAGGACCTTCACTCCTCAAAAGCTTACTGGATTCATGCAGTACTTCATAAAATTGAGGGTGATGAATTTAATAGTCGTTATTGGTATGAAAGGGCACAACAATCTTACGATGCTTATAATGACCCAAAGCAAGAACTTACCTTCATACAAAACAACTTATAGGAAGGCTTTATGGACAATCAAGACGCNGTTGACGTTACCTGCACNGATAATGGNAAGAAGGTCACTGGATATATCCTAAATTACAGAGCAAAGGACCAATTAGAAATTTCCTTAAATACAGTTAAGATTCGAATGCAATATAAATCAGGTATTTTTGTAGGCTCTATGGCAGGAATGGAATTTGTGGTGCAAGAAGAGGCTTTACCAAGGCAATTTAAAGACTTTCATCGATAGATTTAAANNTACATTACTTCGTATAATGTATATTATGTAAAATAGAATATACAGTCTTACTTAAAGAGTCTTAAAAAGCGTTTTTAAGTCCTCTGCTCCAATATCGTTAGCAATCNTATTTGCTTCATCTAACTTAGACTTACTAAGATCCATATTTGATTTCTTTTTGTAATAATTACTNTGGGTGAACAATACTTTAGCAAGATAATACATTCCCCCGTTCTCTCGAGAAAACTTCTCAAATTTTAAAAGTGTTCTTTCAGCTGAGGCTTGATCATTAGCCTCTGAATAATACAAAGCGAGATTGATACCAGACTCTACATATTCTCCTAACAAACCCGTACGATCGAAAGCCATATTAGCCTTTAATTCGTACTCAACAGCTTTTGTGTAATTTTTAAGTAACGCATATGAAAAGGCAGTTCGATCTAAATTAGAGGCACGTTCTTCATCATTGGCAGCAAATGCGTAAGCCTCAAGGAATGTATTTACTGCTTCATCATATTTACTAAGGAGCAATAAAGTCTCAGCAATTTCAACTAAATAAAGGCGCTTAAAGGTTTTATTAGCTTTAATGAATGAATAAGAATTATTAAAATGTATAAGAGCATCATCTAATCTTTTAGCTTCTTTTAATGCCATGCCTACAAGTAAATCAGCCATAAAATGATCAGTATCACTTTTGGATAACTTACCCGCTAACTTAAAGTTTTTTATAGCTTCATCGAAATTTTTAAGCCTTAAATTAACTTGTCCGTGACAAAAGGTCGACTTAAATTCACCTTTTTTTGTTTTTAAAGCTTCTTCATATTGGTTATCACTTAATAACTCATCGCAAGTTTTGATCGCCTCTTTAGAATAAATATTTGTTGAAATAAATAGACTAAGTAGCATCAATAAAAATTGTGTTGTAAATTTCATAGTTTTTAAATTATAAGTTTTAAAAGTTCTTGTTGCGAAATAATTTTAAGACCAAGCTCTTGTGCTGTGGTTAATTTACTACCAGCATCTGATCCAGCAACAACATAATCAGTCTTCTTAGAAACGCTTCCTACAACCTTTCCACCGTTCATTTCAATGATAGATTTTGCTTCTTCACGCGACATGGAAGGCAGGGTGCCAGTTAGNACAAAAGTTTTGGTTGCAAAAATTCCTGAAGAAGATTTTTTAATATCGTACTTGGGCCAATGAACGCCTAATCCTATCAAGGAATTAATAACTTCCCTGCTCTTGGTTTGTCTAAAAAAATCACTGATTGATTTTGCAACTGTAGGGCCAATATCTGGAACAATCTGTAAACTTTCCTCCGTTTGTTTCATAATTTCATCCAGATCACCATAAAAGCCAGCAAGATCTTTAGCTGTAGACTCGCCTACATTACGGATACCAAGCGCATAGATAAATCGAGGTAGTGATGTTGATTTGCTTTTTTCAATAGCGTCTAATAAGTTTCGGCTCGACTTTTCTGCCATACGATCAAGGTTAATTAATTGTTCAAGTTTTAACTTAAAAATATCAGGTAGCTCATGAATCAAACCTACAGTAACTAATTGCTCAACAGATTTATCTCCCAGTCCTTCTATATCCATAGCTTTTCGAGATGCAAAATGAATAATAGATTGTTTTTGTTGTGCAGGACAGACTAGCCCTCCAGAGCAACGAATGATGGCTTCATCATCAATTCTGACAAGAGCCGAACCACATTCAGGACATTCTGTTGGCATTCTAAATTTCTTAATTGTCTTGGGCCTTTTATTAATAAGCACCCTTACAATTTCAGGGATCACATCCCCTGCTCTTCGAACGCTTACTATATCTCCAATATGAACATCTTTGCGAGTCATCTCATCTTCATTATGAAGGGTTGCATTCGTGACAGTCACTCCACCTACAAAAACTGGTTTCAACCTTGCTACAGGTGTTATAGCACCTGTACGACCAACTTGAACATTGATGTCTAAAATTTCAGTTAAGGCTTCTTCTGCAGGAAATTTATGCGCTATAGCCCATCGAGGAGCGCGAGATAAAAAACCCAGCTCATTTTGATAGTTAAACGAATTAACTTTGTATACAACACCATCAATATCATAGGCTAATGCGTTCCTTAACTTTGATACTTTGTCATAAAAACTTTGCAACCCTTTTACACCTTTAACACTTGTAGACAAATCAGAAATAGGCAAATTAAATTGCTTTAAAAGCTGAATTGTTTGTGTATGAGTTTTTAAATTTAAATTGGGTTCGCATACACCGAGACCATAAGAAAAAAATGTAAGTGGTCTTGTTGCAGTTATCCTTGGGTCAAGCTGCCTTAAACTTCCTGCTGCAGCATTTCTCGGATTTGCAAATTGTTTTTCGCCCAAAGACTCCTGTTTTTGATTTAGCAATTCAAAATCTTTCTTAAGCATTAANACCTCACCCCTTACCTCTAGGAGCTTAGGTGGATGAATGTAATTTAGTTTGGTTGGTATGGAGCGAATAGTTTTTAAATTATGTGTGACATTTTCCCCTGTATAGCCATCACCACGGGTTGCTCCTTGCACAAAAATACCATTCTCGTAAGTAAGTGTGATTGCAAGTCCGTCNAATTTTGGTTCAACCGCATACTCAACTTCGTCGATGCCAATATCATCTTTTATGCGCTTATCAAANGCTATAAGCTCATCNTCATCGAAAGCATTATTTAAAGANAGCATTGCTTGNCGGTGAATGACGCTTTCAAAAGCATCTAGTGCCTTACCCCCTACCCTTTGAGAAGGAGAATCAGGCCGAATGAGTTCTGGATTCTCATTCTCTAAATCAACAAGTGACCTAAAAATTTTATCGTATTCAAAATCTGAGATAGAAGGATTATCTAAAACGTAATATTGATAATCGAATGTGCTTATCTTTTCGATTAGCTCTTGAATTTTATCCTTAATATTTTCTTTATTTGCTTTCATTTAAGAAAATAATCTTCGAGCGCATGAGCTTCCAGGGGGAATATTTTTAGCTACCATTTGATTTTCAATTTTTTCAACTTGATATCTAATGCGCTCAATATGGTTAATATTTAGTTCTTTTTTGTTGGAATCAACTAGCATACATTCAAGTTCTTTTTGAAAATTAGTAATAGATTCCAACATTGCATCAAANGAATCTTTACAACTTAAAGTAAGTGGCAGATCCATTTGAAAAAGAATACCTTGAATGTATGGATCAAGATTAAAGCTTAAGGGCTGTTGATTCAAAGAAGTCACTCGAAATAAAGGGTGCTTATCGCGACCCTTGAAAACATGATAGCCATCTTTATCTACTTTAAAACCATCTACTTTTAATGTTTCAATAAGTTTTTCGTTATCGAACATGCCATTATTTTTTGGGATGAGAGTTAAGGTCATCATATGATCAACAAGAGCACAAAATTGATTTAGCTCATTTGCATCTTCTTCAATATTTGCGTGAGAAAGCCAAATCAGACTACCGTCTAAATCATTCTTGGTTTTCTCTGATAGCATTCTAAATGTTTGTGTGTGTGCTTGTGAAATTGGGCCTTGGCGATCAACCAGCTGAATAGCTAGAAGTATTTGGTCGAATGAAGCTGAGCCACTTAAGTCACCTGTAGACTGCCATACATCTTCATTTCTACGAATGAAACTATGAGCATTTGGAAGCTCAACAAAGTCTCTTAGGCTTAATTTAGAAATAGCATGACTTGGTTTGTTAAGTTTTATAAAAGCAATAGCATCGATATCACGATAGATATCTTGAGGTAAATTTGAAAGTAAATATTTTTCTGAGATGCTTAAATCTTGAACGTAAGGATTTTTTTCTTCTGGNCTTAAANCATTTTCATCTCTATATAAAAAAGAATTTTCTGCATGGTTTTTTTTACGGTACTGGATAAGACGAATCCAGTTAAAAATGATCATAATAAGGATAATTATTACAGCTAGAATCGTCAGGGCAAACTGAATGTCAGACATGCTTGTAATAAGTCCTGTTAACTTAATTTGCGAGCTCCATCTTCTCGACTTCCTCCAATGACACCTCAACAATTCTTGATACACCAGATTCTTGCATCGTAACACCAATGAGTTGCTGGGCCATTTCCATCGCTATTTTATTATGTGACACGTAAAGAAATTGTGTATTTTTAGACATCTCTGTAACCATATTTGCAAAGCGAAGTGTATTACTATCATCAAGTGGTGCATCAACCTCATCCATAAGACAGAATGGCGCTGGGTTTAGTTTAAATAAGGCAAATACAAGGGCTGTAGCAGTTAATGCTTTTTCTCCACCGGACAATTGACTGATGGTTGTATTCTTCTTGCCTGGGGGCTGGGCTGTAACTTGAATACCTGTATCTAAAATCTCTTCGCCTAATAGTTCAAGTTTTGCTTGGCCTCCATTAAAGAGCACTTTAAAAAACTCTGTAAAGTTCTTATTTACTTCATTAAAAGTTGCGATTAATCTATCCCGCGTTTCTTTATCAATACGTTTTATAGCGTCTTCTAAGGTGTTGCTTGCTGAAGTTAGATCCTCCACTTGACTATCAAGATAACCTTTTCTTTCTTTTTCAGAGGTAAGTTCATGAATAGCAGCGAGATTGACAGGGCCTAATAAATTAATTTCTTCTTGAAGTTTGTTACAAAACTCTTGCACTTCTTTAACGGTTGTTTTGTCTGTGATTGATTCCGAGAGTATCACCTCATCTAATTGCGACTCATTGATCTCATTTTGAAATTGTTCAAATAATAATTTTGATTCTTGCTCATTCAAGCGAGATTGTTCGAGTTTGTCGCGAATTGGGTGAACTGCTTGTTCAGTTTGTAAGCGCTTTTGTTCACTTTCACGTAGATCAGTTTCTTTTTGAGCAAGATTATCGCGGGATGCAATAAGGACTTTTTCCCGCTCATCTTTCACTGTAAGTTTTTCTCTTAAACTAGCTTGCAGTGTATCAATTTGTTCAGTGTTGATTGAGGCTTTAGCAAGATTTTTTTTATTATTAAGGGAATTATTATCTTCAGATAACAGGGTTACTCTATTATTTAATTCGCCAATTTTATTATCAATAATTTTTAAATTGAAATGGCTTTCCTGAAGTTGAATTTCTGCTTCGTTGACTTGCTTTCTAGCGCTTTCGTATTCAAATTCATGGTTCTTTTTAATCTCTTCAGCAGCAGTTCTTTTCTCCAAAAATCTAAGTAAATCACCTTCTAAATTTTGAATAAAGCTCGATTTAGATGTCTTATCTATCTCAATTTGAGTCAGTTTCACCTGCAGTTCATTTTGCTCGCGCGTAATATTGCTATGCTTTTCATTAGCATAAGCAATGCTTTGTTGAATTTTTTCTACTTCAATCTCTCTTTGATGAAGCTCATTTAAAGCATCTTTCAATTCTTCACTGTACGAGTCTGCCTGCTCTTCATAGTCACTTAATTGGATTTCGGCTTCATTGAGCTTATTTAATACATCTTTATAATTATTTTCTATAGACGGGAATTTAACCTGAAGCGCTTTGAGTCTCTCTTGGCGGATAAGAATCCCATTGAGGGATGCATCTTTGCCGTAGAAAGAAACGCTATTTTTAGTAAAAATATCACCTTGTTGGTTAACTAAGAATTCACCCTGCTCTAAATTACCAATGAAATTTTTATAACTTTCTCCCTTTGGAATAAGATAACAATCCGATAGCCATTCTGATAAAAGATTCATCAAAAGTGGATCGCTAATTTCAATAACATCTAAAGCGGAATTTAATTTATTATTTTTTGGCTTGTAAGCATGAGTAGTATTTAAATTAGCAAGTACCATAGACGCAGGTGGTCTATGAGCTATTGATTCATATTGAGCTAAGATCGCATTCAATTTTCCGCCCAGTGCAGATTCGATAGCTGTTACCCAGTCTGTTTTAATCTTGAGCTTTTCCCACAAGCGATTTGAAGTATTTATATTATGCTGAGAAGTCCAACTTTTAAGNCTTTCATTTCCTTGGGTATCATCCTGAATTTGAGCAAGCGTTTTGATCTCACCCTCAATTTGACTTAATTCCTTTTGTATTTCAATTTGATGCTGTCTTAAAGTATCAATTTCTTCTTCAAGATCGGATGAGAGTGATTTGTTTTCACTTATCTTGTCTTCAATTTTTTCTGCATCTGACCGCTTGTCATTTAAATCAGTTTCTTTATCTTCAAGTTGAGATTTACCAGACAAATCAATATTGATAATCTCATTATTTAGAAAGGAGATACGTGCATTTGTTTCTTCTTCAGTTTTATGAATAAAGTCTATCGTTGCCTTCTCAAGATTTATTTTCTCTTGCGTTGACTGGAATTGATTTACAGTTTGATTAAATTGTTCTGATGATGAAAGGTATTGTGCTTCTACTGATTGAATTGATGACTTAAGAGTATTAAAGCTCTCTTCTTTCGTCTTAAAGAGTTCGCTTAATGCATCTTTCTCAATAACTGCTTCTTCAATTTCTTTTGTAAATTTAAGCTGGTCTTCCGAATTCTTAGCAAGATTAGCTTCAATTTCAACCAANTCTTTTTTACTTCGCTCTAAAAGCTCATTTTGATTTCTAATGTTATTTTCAATATTAGAAACTTCAGAATTGATTTCATAAAAGCTTGCTTGGTTCTTATTGATTTCATCAGAAGCATTAATATGAGCTTGTCTTAAATTTTCGACCTCAGCTTCTATCTTTCTTAAAGCTGCGGTTTGCTGTTCTAACTCATTTACAAGCTTTTCAACTTGAGACTGATGTTTTTTCCAAACGATACTAGCATCACGTTTTTTTAAAACCCAAACTTGTGCTTGATGAAATTTATGTTTCTCGGTTAATTCGTTATACTTTGTTGCAATAACTGCTTGAGATTCAAGCTTTGCAATTTGCTGAATAATTTCATTTACAACGTCCTGAATGCGGCTTAAATTTTCTCGCGTGTCTCTGAGTCTGAATTCTGTTTCACGACGACGCTCTTTGTATTTACTAACGCCCGCAGCTTCCTCAAGATAATTTCTTAATTCCTCAGGTTTGGCTTCAATAATTTGTGAGATGGTATTTTGGCCGATGATGGCGTACCCTCTTCCACCTAAGCCTGTTCCTAGAAAAAGATCAGCAATGTCTTTACGTCTTACAGCTAAATTATTGATGTAATAGGTAGAACCCTTTTCTCTTTCGATAACTCGCTTTACAGATATTTCTGCATACTGCGCCCATTCNGTAGGGGCTTTACCCAAAGAGTTATCAAAAATAAGCTCTACGCTTGCACGAGAAATCGGCTTACGATTTTCTGACCCATTAAAAATAACGGAATCCATATTTTCACTTCGCATCTCCTTAGCTGAAGACTCACCGAGAACCCATTTGACAGATTCCATGATGTTGGATTTCCCACACCCATTAGGGCCTACAATGCCGACTCTTTGACCTTGAAGTTGAATAGTGGTGGGATCTACGAAAGATTTAAAACCGGCTAATTTAAGTTGTATAAGTCGCACAATATTCTTTTATTGAAGTGAAGTAGGTGTTATCTAATAACAGTATAATAACTTTTTTTACTTTCTTATTTTAATCTATGAACGCACTTTCTTTGGGAAAAAAACCAAGCGCAAAACCTACTAAAAAGCTTGAAACTTTCGTTAATCCATGCCCTTCTCGTGACTTCCATATTCATATGCAAATCCCTGAATTTACCTGTTTATGCCCTAAGACAGGGCAGCCAGACTTTGCGACTTTATATCTTGATTACATTCCTAATAAAAAATGTGTTGAGTTAAAAAGTCTTAAGCTTTATATCTGGTCTTTTAGAGATGAAGGCTGCTTCCATGAGGCCGTTACTAATCGAATTTTAGATGATTTAGTAAAGGCAACAGAGCCTCGATTTATGCGTCTTCGAGCTGAATTCTTTGTACGTGGCGGTGTCTTTACGAACGTTGTAGCTGAACACAAGAAAAAAGGTTGGAAGCCTGAGCCTACAATTGACTTAACGCAATTTTCAAAACAATCTAACACCCGATCCTAAAAGGATTGACGCGCCTATCGCTAGAACCTAAGATGGCGTCTTTGATAAATTACCTGGGGGTATAGCTCAGCTGGGAGAGCGCTTGCATGGCATGCAAGAGGTCAGCGGTTCGATCCCGCTTATCTCCACCAAATACCTTATATCAAACGCTGTTCTATAGTAGAATAGCACCTTCTTTTCTTAGGTCCCCATCGTCTAGAGGCCTAGGACACCTCCCTTTCACGGAGGGAACAGGGGTTCGACTCCCCTTGGGGACGCCAATTACCAAGCTAGCTCATCAATTCAGAGATAGCTTCAAACATGCTAGAATCACTTTTTTTAAATTTTCCCATAAAAACTTATGAGCTTAGATAACGTCCTTCCTGGTAAAGATGTTCCAACACATTTCAACGTCATTATTGAAATACCCATGAATGCTGATCCAATCAAATATGAAGTCGATAAAGAGTCCGGTGCGATCTTTGTAGATCGATTTATGGGTACTGCAATGCACTATCCTACTAACTATGGCTACGTTCCAAAAACAATTGCAGGTGATGGTGACCCTGTGGATGTGCTTGTTGTTACACCATTACCTTTAATTCCAGGTGTGGTTGTGAGTTGTCGCGCTGTTGGCATATTAGATATGGAAGATGAACAGGGTCAGGATGCAAAAATTTTAGCAGTTCCTGAAGATAGAATTCTTTCAATCTATTCTCACTGGCAAAAACCTGAAGACATGAATCCTTTGCGCCTCAATCAAATTCAACACTTTTTTGAGCACTATAAGGATTTGGAAAAAGGTAAATGGGTTAAAGTTAAAGGATGGAAAGGCCCTCAAGATGCGCACAAGGAAATTCTCGAAGGCATTGAAAGATACAAAAAGAGTTAGTTATTAAAATCCATGGCGACCCACAATCTCAGACGGGTCTTCATCTTTAAGAAATACGTATTCGCCTGTGACATCA
>JGI25930J51415_1000034_pt1 | contig 25050 bp, 19 predicted proteins | sample LauGreFa1BDMLBDN_2_FD_51415 | JGI IMG/M metagenome (IMG submission 51415) | reverse complement strand
TTTAATTCTCTCAAGTTGACTTCCCTTTAATTCTCTAAGAATTTCATAGCTGCTACCTAAAAGCTCAACTAAGTTCTTTGCAACGACTAATACTTCAGAGCTAACTTCTTTTTCAGGATCAGCCTTAGTTCTAACTACCAAGTAATCGACATCAGGGTTGACTGCGATAGCAGTATTTGATACCAAGGTCCACGGTGTTGTAGTCCAAACTAATAGCGATGCACCTAGATTCTTTAATTCACCATCAATAATTGGAAAACGCAGATACACACTCGGATCAGTAACGCTTTCATAGCCTTGGGCCAGCTCATGATCCGATAGGCCAGTACCGCATCTAGGGCAATACGGTGCTACGCGATAGTCCTGAACCAGTAAACCTTTGCTATGAATCTGAGCAAGTGACCACCAGACACTTTCAATATATTCATTAGACATAGTCCAATAGGCCTGATCAAAATCAACCCAGAAACCCATTCGCTCAGTCATCTCAGTAAATGCGCCAACATGTCGCTGCACCGATTGACGACACTTTTCATTAAAGGCAGCTATTCCAAATTTTTCGATATCACCTTTTCCAGAAAATCCCAGCTCCTTCTCAACTGCAATCTCTACTGGAAGGCCATGGCAATCCCAACCTGCTTTGCGGATTACATACTTGCCCTTCATAGTCTGAAAGCGAGGGAATACATCCTTAAAGACTCTTGCTTCAATATGGTGAGTTCCTGGCAGACCATTAGCAGTTGGTGGTCCTTCGTAAAAAGTCCAACTTGGACCACCTTGACGCATTCTGACACTGCTATGAAATATGTCTTGGGTTTGCCAGAATTCTAAAATTTCATGTTCAACTTTTGGAAGATCAATCGAGGCAGATAGCGCTAGATAAGGCGAATTACTTGACACTAAAAACCCCCTCGAAATTCGAATAAAACGCTCTTCGATCTCTTGGAGGGGCGATCTGGCGACCGCGGTACCACCCGCCTTGCAGCTTTTTTGCTGCCGCTTTTAGAAAAAAAACTTACTGCTGGTTCTAGATGAGCTCTCGACTCATTTCTTCCAACTCGCTCACAGGTGATTGCCTGGTCATCGCGATAACTGATGTAAGCGCGCTCATTCTAGCCTATAGCGGGGCGAGTGGCATTTAAATCAATAAACCTTTAGCCTTCGCCGTTGTGGCATTAAAAAAGAAAGTCCGCTCAGCGGTTGCGAAGTTTAAGAAGAAATCTAGCCCTGCAAAGGCAAAACCTAAGGCCAAGAGTGTTAAGCCAAAGGCTAAAAAGGCTCCTGTAAAAAAAGTTACAGCCAAGAAAGCTCCAGCTAAAAAAGCGCCAGTAAAGAAAGCACCAGTTCGCCCAACTCTTGCTAAAAAAGCTCCATTAAAGAAGGCCCCCGCCCAGATTATGAAGGGCGCTCATAAGACCGCGCTCACCAGTAGTACTGCAAAAGGCGGAGCAACAACTATTTCAGTTTATAAACCAGAGATCGAAGCAAGCGATCTTGTAGTTGTTCCAGAAAAACGTTTAGTGATGCCGCCGCCAATTAGAACTCCAAAGCCAGGCAAGAAAGCTCCTGCGCTAAAGCCAGTTAAGGCAGCGCCGTCACCCTTTGTTCTAGATGGCGAGGAGTCTTGGAGCGCAGCTGAAATGAAAGCAATCAAATCTGAACTTTCAAAAGATTTAATTAGATTAAAGAAAGAACTTGAAACCATTGAAAGTGAGATGGATGATCTAATTGAAGCCTCCGGTGTCGGAGCAGGCGATGATCAAGCTGATGCTGGCGCCAAAACATTTGAACGCGAACATGAAATCTCACTGGTCTATAACGCAAGAGATATGGTTTTACAGACCGAGAGAGCGTTAGAGCGAATTGAGAATAAAACTTATGGGCGCTGCGAGGATTGTGGAAGCGCGATTGGAAAAGCCCGTCTCCAAGTTTTCCCTCGCGCCACTCTTTGCATGTTATGCAAACAGAAGGAAGAGCGCCGATAAGGTCGTCGGGTGCTAATCGCGCGCGACGACTCTTTGTAATATTTACAGTATCAATATTTGCTCTGGATTTAATTACTAAAAACTGGGCCATTTCATATCTGCAATACCGCGAACCTGTTAAGGTCATTGGAGACTTTCTGCAATTAACTTTTGCCACAAACCCAGGTGCTGCTTTTAATTTAATTGGAGATGCCACTTTAATTTTGAGCTCTCTAAAACTCTGTGTCGCTGCCTTCATCCTTTTTTTCATTAGAAAAGTAACGAATGGATCCTGGGCGATTGCTCTGGGTCTATTACTTGGAGGAGTTCTTGGAAACTTGATGGATCGAGCCTTTAGACCTCCTGGGCCATGGCAAGGCGAGGTAATTGACTGGATTGAGCTACCTAATTGGCCAGTATTTAACATTGCTGATTCAGCAATTGTTACGTCAGCACTGTTAATGAGCCTTTTAGCTATTCGAAATATTGAGCCATATAAGAAGGTTATTTGATGGAGCGCGAGAAGCGAGCGATTCAGATCGATCAAGACCAAGATGGTCAGAGAGTTGATACAGCTTTAGCAAAAGTTCTAGAGCTATCAAGAAGTGTGGTGGCTGATCTACTTAATGCCGGCGATGTGCTGCAGGGAAAGAAACCGCTATCAAAGTCAGATCGGGTAAGCGCAGGAGATCGCTTAATGGTATTGATGCCAGCTATCTATGATCCACTGGAGTTAAAAGAGACGCCGATAGATACCCTTGAAATTATTTATGACGATGATGATGTTGTTGTGGTTAATAAACCAGTGGGTTGCGCTGCGCATGCAAGTCCAGGCTGGATGGGCCCAACTGTTGTTGGCGCACTTCTTGCAAGAGGTTATCGAATCTCAACAACTGGACCACAAGAGCGACAGGGAATTGTGCAGAGGCTAGATGCTGGAACTTCTGGACTAATGCTGTTAGCAAAGCATGAGCGTTCTTATATTTCTATGAAGAATCAATTTAGAAATCGAAGTATCGAAAAGGTTTATCGCACCCTCATTCAAGGACATATTGATCCAGCTGAGGGAAGTATTGATGCTCCAATCGGGCGCCATCCAAGAGAGGATTATCGTTTTGCTGTTGTTGCAGATGGCAAGGCCAGCATCACTCACTATGAATTAATTGAGTACTACCAAGGAGCATCTCTATTGAAGGTAGTTTTAGAAACGGGAAGAACGCATCAGATAAGAGTTCACTTCAATGCCCTGCGCCATCCGCTAGTCGGCGATCTTGCTTACGGTGGGGACCCAGTCCTTGCCGCACGTCTGGAGTTAAAGAGACCTTGGCTACATGCGCTGGAGCTTTCTTTCAATCAACCATCCAGTGATAAGCGAATCACCCTAAATGCCCCACTGCCTGAGGACCTAACGCGCGCCCTTGCGTTGCTCGCCGTCAAGTGAGTGCAAGAGAGTAATCTGCCCGACCGTGAGCCAGGGTTTTGTCCATCTACATGTCCATACCGAGTATTCGATGCTCGATGGAGCTGCTCGCATTGAAAAATTAGCCGAGGAAGTCGCTCGCTCTGGTGATGGCGCAATTGCAATGACCGATCATGGAAATGTATTCGGCGCATTTGATTTCTATAAAACAATGAATAACGCTGGAGTTAAACCCATCATTGGAATAGAGGCGTATGTAGCTCCGGAGTCAAGGTTTGATAAGAAGCGAGTGAAGTGGGCTGAGGGCGGGGAAGATGATGTCTCAGCAGGCGGGGCATATACCCATATGACGCTCTTGGCTGAAAATAATGTTGGCCTTGCTAATTTATTTCGTCTCTCATCCCTTGCCTCGCTTGAAGGTTTTTACTACAAACCAAGAATGGATCGCGAGTTGCTCTCGCAATATAGCCAAGGAATTATTGCAACAACGGGATGTGCGGCAGGTGAGATTCAAACGCGTATCAGAATGGGGGCCTACAACGAAGCCCGGGCAGCGGCAGCAAATTACCGCGATATTTTCGGAGCAGATAATTACTTTGTTGAAATTATGGATCACGACATTGAAATTGAAAGACGCGTTAAAGATGATTTGCTAAAGCTCGCAAAAGAGCTAGGGCTCCCGCTCGTTGCAACAAACGATCTGCACTACACATATGCAGATGATGCAAAACATCATGAGGCTCTTCTCTGTATCCAATCCGGCACAACTCTGGCAGATCCGAAGAGATTTAGATTCGAAGGTAAAGAGTATTACCTAAAAGATGCAGCAACTATGCGTCGTATCTTTAAAGATCTTGAAATTGCCTGTGATAACACCCTTGCAATTGCTGAAAGATGCAATATAAAGATGCGAGAAAATGAGAATCTGCTCCCACAATTTGCAGTACCAAAAGGTGAGAGTGAGAACTCCTGGTTAGTCAAAGAAGCTGAAGCAGGATTATTGGAAAAATTTGGAGCAAAGAGTATGGATGAGATTGCTCCGCAATATCAGGCGAGACTTCACTTTGAATTAGATGTGATGACAAAAATGGGATTTGCAGGTTACTTCTTAGTCGTTGCAGATCTTGTAGCTCACGCAAAGAGAGAAGGTATTCGTGTTGGGCCGGGAAGGGGATCGGCTGCAGGATCTTTAGTTTCATTTGCTTTAGGAATTACCGGCCTTGATCCAATTAAGCATGGATTGCTCTTTGAGCGTTTTCTTAATCCAGACCGTATCTCCATGCCTGATATCGACTTGGACTTTGATGAGCGTAGGCGCTCCGAGATGATCAGGTATGCCACCAATAAATATGGTGATGATCGAGTGGCCCAAATCATACTTACTCAACTATTAAATCTAAAGCTGCGATAAAAGATGCTGCCCGAGTTTTAGGTTATCCCTACGCTCTAGGTGAGCGCTTAACCAAGGCGCTACCACCTCCAATTATGGGAAAAGATGTTTCATTTCACGGCGTTTTTGATAAGGACGATGAGCGCTACGGCGAAGCGCAAGAATTTAGAAATATATATGAGAGCGACTCTGACTCTAAAACTATTGTAGATATGGCAAGAGGGCTTGAAGGACTGAAGCGACAGTGGTCAGTTCATGCTGCAGGAGTAATTCTTAGTAGAGAACCTTTGATTGATGTGATTCCAATTCACAAAAGAGATGTGGATGGCTCGATTATCACTCAGTTTGATATGGGGGCCTGCGAAGCAACAGGGTTATTAAAAATGGACTTTCTCGGACTTCGAAATCTTTCAGTTCTTGATGACTGTCTAGAAAATATTAAGAACAACCAGGCAAAGACAATTGTTTTAGAATCCTTAGAGTTGTCAGATAAGAAAACCTTTGAATTACTTTCAAGAGGTGAGACTCTAGGGGTATTTCAATTAGATAGCGCTCCGATTCGAGCCCTGCTTAGATCAATGGCGCCAGATTCATTTGAAGACATTTCAGCTGTTATTGCGCTATATCGCCCCGGACCTATGGGAGTTAATGCCCATAATGATTACGCAGATCGCAAGAATAAACGTAAGAGAATTGAGCCAATTCATCCTGAGTTAAGTGCGGCCCTTGATGAGATTTTGTCAGATACCTATGGACTTATTGTTTATCAAGAACAAGTTATGGCAATTGCACAAAAGCTTGCTGGTTTTTCTCTAGGACGAGCAGATCTACTGCGTAAAGCTATGGGTAAGAAGAATAAAGAGATTCTGGATAAAGAGTATGTTCACTTTGAAGAGGGCATGCGTAATAATGGATTTTCAAGTATTGCTATCGAAGAGCTTTGGAAGACACTGATTCCATTCTCAGATTACGCCTTTAACCGAGCACATAGCGCAGGCTATGGCGTCCTATCATTTTGGACCGCTTACCTAAAGGCGAATTATCCAACTGAATATATGGCAGCTCTTCTTACCAGCGTTAGAGATGATAAAGATAAGTCAGCGCTTTACCTTAATGAATCTCGTCGCATGGGAATCAAAGTTTTGCCTCCTGATGTTAATTTCTCAAATGCTGAGTACACCCCAGGGGGTAGCGACATTAGGTTTGGCCTAACTGCCATTAGAAATATTGGAGAAAATGTTGTGGCATCGATAGTAAAGAATCGCAGCGAGAAGGGTAACTACACCTCCTTTAGCGATTTTCTAGCTAAAGTCGATGGAACGGTCTGTAATAAAAAAACAATAGAGTCATTAATTAAGGCCGGGGCCTTTGATTCACTGGGGCATTCGCGCAAGGGGCTAATGAGTATTTATCTAGAAGCTATTGATTCTGTGATGGAAGAAAAGCGCGCCCAGGCTATTGGTCAATTTGATTTATTTGGCGGGGCAAATGAAGTGAGCGCAAATGGTATTTCAACTCTGGCGCTAGAAGTTAGTGATCAGGAGTGGGATAAGGCGCTGCTACTTTCCTATGAGAGAGAAATGCTGGGTCTATATGTTTCAGATCATCCACTTCTTGGAGTGGAGCATGTTTTAAGAAGCGCAACTGATACAACAATTAGTCAGATTTTAGATGAAGGGGTAGTTCACGATCAGATAATCACTATCGCAGGTCTAATCACAGCGGTTCAACGAAAAGTTAGTCGGCAAGGACAATCTTGGGCAATTGTCACAGTTGAAGATCTTGAAGGCGCTATCGATGTGCGCTTCTTCTCATCTACCTATCAAACCCATGCTCTAAATTTAATAGAAGATCGAATCGTAATTATTCGTGGAAGAATTGATAAACGTGAGGAGACAGCGCAGATTACGGCTCTTGAGCTAAACCTTGCCGACATAAATCAAGCACCAATTGGTCCCTTTGTAATCAAACTTGAAGCCGAGCGATGCACACCTCCTGTTGTAGATCGAATGAAGGAGATATTGCGCTCCCATCCTGGAACTAGAGAAGTCCATCTAAAAATTGAAGGTGGCGCAAAGAACACAATTCTTAAGCTCGATGATGGATTGAAAATCACTGCCTCACCAAGCTTGAGCGCAGATCTCAAGTCAATTCTTGGTCCAGACTGTTTAGTTTAAGCAGAGATAACTCTCTGCAAGATTAGAGGCAGTGCACTTAGAATAGTGCGAATGAAAAAATTGGAGTTACTACCTGCCCTTGATATCCGCGCCGGAGAGGCAGTCCGACTGATTCAAGGTGATCCCCGTCAGCAGAGTAAGTATGGATCTGCCCTAGATGTAGCACTTGAATTTCAAAGTGCTGGTGCCGAGTGGATTCACCTAGTTGATTTAGATGCAGCGTTTCGAACTGGCTCCAATTATGATCTTTTAGTAGAAGTTGTTGGAAAATTAGATGTAAAGATCCAGTTATCAGGTGGAATTCGAGATCAAGAGTCTTTGGAGCGCGCACTTGCGACAGGGTGCCACCGAGTTAATCTCTCTACTTCAGCGCTTCTAGATTTGTCATGGTGTGAATCTGTAATCAAACGTTTTGGCGAAAGAGTTGCCGTAGGGCTCGATGTAACAGGAAGAACATTGGCGGCGCGAGGTGATATTCAAGAGGTCGGCGACATATTTGAAGTTCTAAAGCAATTAGATGGCTACGGTAGCTCTAGATATGTATTAACTGATGTGAGTAGGGATGGAACGCTTCAGGGACCAAACCTTAATCTGATCAAGTCAGTTTGTTCAGAAACAGATAGACCAGTAATTGCATCTGGAGGAATCTCGCAGTTAAGCGACATTCAATCTCTTCGAGAGCTGACAGAAATAGGGGTAGAAGGAGCAATTATTGGCAAGGCTTTGTATGCCCATAACTTCACTATTGGACAAGCCCTAGAAGTAGCAGCAAAATGAATACTATGAGACCGACTCAAATTGAAGCGGTCAAAAATGTAGAAGGTAAATAAATGGAGCGAATGAACCTTGAACAGTTTCGCTCCTATGCGAAGGAATATAATGTCATTCCTGTTTCGCAAGTACTGCTTGCAGATAATGAAACTCCACTGACTCTATATTCAAAGTTAGCTCAAAATCGTGAGAATACATTTCTTTTAGAGTCAGCAGAGCATGGTGGAGCTTGGTCTAGATACTCTTTTATTGGCGTTCGAAGTGAAGCAACCCTTACCGAGAAAAACGGAGTTGCTCATTGGCTTGGAAGTATGCCAGCAGGTGCGCCAAATGGAATTGATCCTTTAGAGGCTCTAATGATTGCCTCTAAACATCTTCGATCGCCAAAGATTGAAAATCTCCCACCATTAACAGGTGGCTTAGTCGGCTATATGGGCTATGACGCGGTGCGAAGGCTGGAGAAACTTCCAAATTTAGGAATTGATGAATTAAAGCTCCAGAGATTGCATTTATGTTGACTACAGATTTAGCTGTTTATGATCATCTTCAAGGAACTGTGATTCTGATAGCTAATGCTATTAATTGGGATGGCTCCGATGAACGGGTAGATCTTGCATACCAATCGGCTATAAATCGATTAGATCAAATGCAGGAGGCACTTCTAGAAAAGATAGATAGCAATATTTCTAAGATAGGAAAGAAGTCAGCGCCAAGCTTTACTGCTAATTTCACTAAAGATCAATTCTGTAAAAGCGTTGAAAGCATCAAAGAACGGATTAGATCTGGCGAAGCATTCCAAGTTGTTTTATCTCAGAGATTTACGATGAATTGCCAAGCATCCTCACTTGATGCGTATCGAATGCTTAGGCTCCACAACCCCAGTCCATATATGTATCACTTCAGATTTGCAGATGGGTTAAGTGTTGTTGGCTCAAGTCCAGAGGCGTTGGTTAAAGTCACTGGTAGTGAAGTAATGGTGCATCCCATTGCCGGAACTCGAAAACGTTCAACAAATCAAGAAGAAGACTTAAGGCTAGGCGAGGAGCTTTTGGCAGATCCTAAAGAGCGCGCTGAGCATCTAATGCTGGTAGATCTTGGAAGAAATGATTTGGGAAGAGTTTGCGCACCGGGCAGCGTAAATGTTGTGGAGTTTATGCAAATTGAGAGATATTCACATGTCATGCATATTGTCTCAACTGTCATTGGTGAGCTAGATAGGGCTAAGTCATCTGTGGAGGCCTTATATGCAGTATTTCCAGCAGGCACTCTCTCAGGAGCACCTAAGCCCAGAGCGATGGAGATAATTGAAGAGTTAGAACCATCAAGACGAGGAATCTACGGTGGCGCAATTGGGTATATAGATTTCGCTGGGAATCTTGATACTTGTATTGCTATCAGAACTGCAGTGATAAAAGATGAGAAAGCATATGTGCAAGCAGGAGCTGGAATAGTGGCAGATTCAAACCCAGTTAGTGAATATGAGGAGTGCCTCAATAAAGCCGCGGCAGTGCTTGGCGCAATTGAAGCGGCAAACTCACTAGAACCAATTGGAGAAAAGGACTAGCTGCGATGAGCGTTCTTAATTCAATAATCGCTGGTGTTTTAGAAGATCAAGCTAGGCGCCAACTATCTAACTCTGAGCTAGAGGAGAAAATGGCATTAGCTGCTAAGCCCCTAGATGTTTTGGCAGCTCTTAACAGAGAGAAATTTTCAATCATTGCAGAAGTTAAGCGATCAAGCCCTAGTAAAGGGTCCCTTGCCGAAATACCTTCTCCAGAAAGACTTGCAAGACAATATCAAGAAGGCGGAGCAGCAGTTATTAGCGTCTTAACTGAGCAGAGACGCTTTGGTGGTTCGCTTAAAGATTTTGAAAAAGTTAGAGGCGAAGTCACAATTCCAATTCTACGAAAAGACTTTATAGTCAATGAGTATCTAGTCAAAGAATCAAGAGCCTATGGTGCAGATCTGATTCTTCTAATTGTTGCAGCGCTAGGCGATGATGAGTTAAAACGGCTCTATGAGCTAGTGGTAAGTCTTGGAATGCACGCACTCATTGAGATTCACAATCAAGAAGAACTTGAGCGGGCCCTCGCTATAAGCCCAAAAATAATTGGAGTAAATGCACGGAATCTAAAGACTTTAGAGATTGATCAGAGTAACTTCGCAAAACTACTGCCTCAGATTCCATCCGGAATCGTTCGTATTGCTGAGTCAGGTATGTCTGAGCCAAGTGATGGGCAAAGTGCTTTGATTGCTGGAGCAGATGCGATCTTGGTAGGAGAGGCTCTAGTTAAATCAGAAAATCCTGCCGATAGCGTTCGTGAATTCTTAAATGTTGCAAACTCTTGAAGGAAAGTAGACTAAAGGGTATGGAGCGCATTGAACTTGTTGGCCACTTTGGCCCTTATGGTGGGCGCTTTGTCCCAGAGGCTCTAATTGGCGCGCTGGATGAATTAGAGGCAGCTCATAACTCGGCTTCTAAAGATCCTGAATTTCAAAGAGAACTAAACCATTTACATAAGAGCTATACCGGTCGGCCATCAATAATTACTGAGGCTAAGAGATTTGCCGAGCATGCTGGAAATGCAAGAATTCTTTTAAAGCGTGAAGATTTGAATCACACCGGGAGCCATAAAATTAATAATGTTCTTGGTCAAGCACTTCTCACCAAACGAATGGGCAAGAAGCGAATAATCGCTGAAACTGGAGCAGGCCAACATGGTGTTGCTTCAGCAACTGCAGCAGCCCTACTTGGTCTTGAGTGTGTGGTTTATATGGGCGAGGAAGATACAAAACGCCAATCTCTAAACGTCGCCAGAATGAAGTTACTTGGCGCAACTGTTGTTCCAGTTACAACTGGCTCTAGAACTCTAAAAGATGCTATTAATGAAGCGATGCGTGATTGGGTAACTAACGTTTCAACTACTCACTACCTATTAGGAACTGTTGCTGGTCCTCATCCTTTCCCAACTATGGTGAGAGATTTTCATCGCATAATTGGAATTGAAGCAAGGCAGCAAGTATTAGAGATGACCGGAAGGCTTCCAGATGCAGTTTTAGCTTGTGTTGGCGGAGGATCTAATGCGATAGGAATATTCCATCCTTTTATTGATGATGCGGGAGTGCGATTGATTGGGTTAGAAGCTGGTGGTGCCGGAGTTGAAAGTGGTAAACACGCTGCAACTATTGTGGGTGGGACACCTGGAGTTCTTCATGGCACCAGGTCTTATCTACTTCAAGATAGTGATGGGCAAACCATCGAGTCTCATTCAATCTCTGCTGGCCTTGATTATCCAGGAGTAGGCCCAGAGCATGCCTACTTGTATGACATTGGACGAGCTGAATATCGCGCAATCACCGATGACCAAGCGATGCATGCCTTCTCACTACTTTCAAAGAGTGAGGGAATAATTCCAGCAATCGAGACTGCGCACGCACTAGCTGGAGCGCTTCAAGTTGGTAATGAACTGGGAAGTGGTGCAATCCTTCTAATTAATCTCTCAGGACGCGGTGATAAAGATGTTCAAACAGCTGCGCAGTACTTTGGAATTCCACTCTAGGAATATTGCAATCAATGAGTAAAGAGAGTTTGGCGCAGGTCTTTGCACGAGCCAAGAGCGAAAATAGAGCAGCCCTTATCGGTTATATGCCAGCGGGCTTTCCAACCCTTGAAGGATCCAAAGAATTAATAAGAGCGCTAATTGCTGGTGGAGTAGACATCGTCGAAGTGGGTTTTGCATATAGCGATCCAGTTATGGATGGAGCGATAATTCAAGAAGCTGCTGAGATTGCTCTAAGAAATAAAACTGGCGCTAAAGAAGTTTTGGAAGTTGTTTCTGGCGTGAATGTTCCATCTTTAGTTATGTCTTATTGGAATCCGATTGAGCGATTTGGTGTTAAGGAATTCACAAAGGCTCTTGCTAGTGCGGGGGGAGTTGGAGTAATAACTCCAGATCTAACTATTGAAGAGTCAGGTGATTGGATTGATGAGACTGAGAGAAATGACTTGCATCGCGTTTATGTTGTTGCTCCCAGCACAGATGATTCAAGATTAGCCAAAGTTGCAGATAAGTGCTCTGGATTTATTTATGCAGCAAGTCTTATGGGAGTAACTGGAGCAAGAAACTCTCTATCAGATGGTGCCAGTGAATTAGTTGCAAGACTTCGCAAGGTTACAGATCTTCCAATCGCGGTGGGCCTTGGAGTATCCACTGCGAAGCAGGCTGCAGATGTTGCAAAGTTTGCCGATGGGGTCATTGTGGGCTCAGCATTTATTAAGTTAGTACTACAGGCTCCTGATATCACCCAGGCATGCAAAAACGTTACCTTGTTAGCTCGTGAGTTGTCTGATGGGGTCAGACAGGGCCGAGTCGGCTAGTTTCTAGAACTTGGTTTAGACTTATAGCCATACGTAGTTAGGAAAATCTAAAGGAGTAGGAATAGTGCCAAAAGAACCGCGCCAAAGAAAAGTAAGTAACTCTGCTAAATCTGGAGATACTGTCACTAGAAATATCGTGATTGGCATGATTGCACTTGTAGTCTTATCTGGAGTTATCTTCACTGTTTTGGATAAGAGATCTGGTTCTAGCGTTGCACTTCCTGCATCGATTGAGAGCATCTCAAGTGCTAACAATGGTGAGCCTTTAACTCCAACGATTTCTCCAGAGGCAGATTATGGTGTGGTCTTTAACGCCGATAGCCCACTAAAAATTGATGTCTGGGAAGATTTTCAATGTCCATATTGCAAGTTCTTTGAAGATGCGATGGGTGATTACTTAGAGACTTTAATTAGAGAGAAGCAAGCAGAAGTTACCTATCACATGGCATCATTTCTAGGGCAGGAGTCAGTTCGCGCCTCCAATGCTGCAAATTGCGCAGTGCCTGAGGGAAGATTTATTGAGTATCACAGAGCGCTCTTTGATATCCAAGGCGGGGAGAACAGTGGGCTATTTTCTAACAAGAATCTAGTTGAAATTGGCACGCGCCTTGGAATAACTAGTGAGAGCTTTGCCAACTGCGTCAACAACAATGAATCAGGTGATGTCGTTGAAAACGTAGCATCTTCAATGAAGAAAAATGGCGTTGAGGGAACTCCTACTGTATTTATTAACGGCAAGGCGTGGAATCGCACCACCTCTGAATTTAGATTAGAGGAGTTTAAGGCGGCGGTCGAAGCAGCTAAGCAGTGATCTTTGCTGCTATCCCTTCTCCAACTCAGTCTCAAATAGAGATTGGGCCGCTAACTTTTCACTTCTATGCCTTAAGCATAATTACAGGAATTATTGCTGCGGTTTTTATTGGCAATAAAAGATATGTCGCACTTGGTGGTAGAGCAGGGGTAGTTAGCGATGTTGCAATCTATGCAGTTCCATTTGGAATTATCGGTGGTCGCCTTTATCACGTTATTTCCTCACCGCAGGCATATTTCGGAACAAATGGCGATCCATTAAGTGCGCTCTATATCTGGCAAGGTGGACTTGGAATCTGGGGTGCAATTTCTATTGGACTTCTTGGCGCCTATATTGGATATCGCAGGAATAAATCTCGAGGTGATGTTTCCTTTGCAAGCTTTGCTGACGCGCTTGCTCCAGGGTTATTGATTGCTCAAGGCATTGGACGCTGGGGAAATTGGTTTAATAAAGAACTCTTCGGACGAGAGCTAAATGCGCCATGGGCCCTTGAAATTCCTGTTGCTTATCGCCCGATTGGATATTCAAGCGTTGAAACATTTCACCCAGTATTTCTATATGAATCTATCTGGTGCTTTATCGCAGCCTTAATTTTGATCAAAGTGGGATCTAGTAGGAAGTTTGCTCCGGGTTCAATTTTTGCCCTCTACGTCGCCCTTTACTGCCTAGGAAGAGCTCTGATTGAAACGATTAGAATCGATGAAGCGAATTTAATTTTTGGTGTCAGGCTCAATGTTTGGACCAGCGTGGTTCTGCTCTTTGCCTCTCTTATCTACTTGCGTCAGAATCAATTACCAAAAGAATCGAGTGTAAAGTAAAGTCGTGAGCCAATCTGAGTTAGAGATAAGAAATTCTGAGCATCGCACTCATAGATCAGGATGGCTAAGAGCTGCGGTATTAGGNGTTAACGATGGGTTAGTTTCAACTGCAGCATTAATGATTGGAATTGTCTCAGCACAACAAAATGACTTTGTAGTAACTGTTGGTCTAGCAGGAATTGCAGCAGGAGCGATGTCAATGGCTGTTGGCGAATATGTCTCGGTTAGATCGCAGAACGATATTGAGGAATCAGATCGGATCTTGGAGCTGGAGCATCATCGAATTGATCCCGTNGGAGAACTTGAAGAATTAACTCAAATTTATCAATCTAGAGGTCTATCTAGAGCAACAGCGGAGAAAGTGGCTCAAGAACTTCATGCCCATGACGCACTGGGTGCTCATCTGCGAGATGAGTTGGGCCAATATGAATTAACTAAGGCTCGCCCAATGCAGGCAGCAATTGCCTCTGCTCTGAGCTTCACACTCGGAGGAGCTATTCCTCTTATTGGAGCTCTTGCCCCAAGTCTTGGCGGGAAAGCAGTTTCAATTGTTGCAATTACATTCCTTGGCCTATTAATTGCCGGAGTAATTAGCGCAAAGACTTCTGGGTCAAAGATATGGCGACCAACCCTTCGAATCCTGCTTGGTGGCGCTCTTGGAATGGCCATTACGGCATCAGTAGGTCAGATTGCCCATATCTCTGGGCTCTAGCACGCGCCAAAAAAGCTACTTCTTGATAGATTAACTCTCCTCTAAGGGCCGTCGTTGTCCCAGTAACTTCGAGAACAAACTAAGAAAATATTCGAAGCAAGCTAATTTTATGGGAGCGATAAGTGGTCTTCTCATCTCTACCGAAGGCAGTAGGTCTCTATGATCCTGCCAACGAGCATGATGCTTGTGGTGTTGCGATGGTGGCTACCCTTAATAAAGTTGCAACTCACGAGATCATTGCAAAAGGTTTAGTTGCCTTAAGAAACTTAGAACATCGAGGCGCATCAGGAGCTGAAGTCAATAGCGGTGATGGCGCCGGAATTCTAATTTGTATTCCTGATCAATTCTTCCGCGCAGTTCTTCCTTTTGAGTTGCCAGCACCACTTAGCTATGCAGCTGGAGTTGTTTTCTTGCCGAAGAATTTTGCAAGTAAATCAAGGATTGAGCAGATTGCAAGCGAGGAGAATCTAATCATTCTAGGTTGGCGCAAGCTGCCAATTAACGCATCATCTCTTGGAGCCACAGCTTTATCGGTAATGCCTGAATTTGAGCAAATATTTGTTTCATCCCAGGATGGGGTTAGTGACTTAGATTTAGATCGAAGAGCATTCTGCTTTAGAAAGAGAGTTGAGCATGAACTCTCAATTTACTTTACTTCGCTCTCTAGTAGGACGATTGTCTATAAAGGAATGCTCACTACTGGGCAATTAGAAGAATTCTTTCCAGATCTCTCAGATCCGCGTTTAGTATCACCTCTTGCTCTAGTTCACTCAAGATTTTCTACCAACACTTTTCCATCTTGGCCACTTGCCCATCCCTATCGATTCATTGCTCATAATGGTGAGATAAATACAGTTAGAGGAAATCGCAATTGGATGGCAGCCCGTGAAGCACTCCTTGAAAGTGATCTGATCCCTGGCGATATCTCTCGACTATTTCCCATAGTTGATCCTTCCGGAAGTGATTCGGCCTCCTTTGATGAGGTGTTAGAACTTCTTTATCTGGGCGGGCGCAGCCTTGCACACTCTATTCTTATGATGATTCCAGAGGCTTGGGAAAATCACGAAACAATGCCTGAGAAGTTAAAAGACTTCTATCGTTTCCATGCATCTTTAATGGAGCCATGGGATGGACCAGCCTGTGTCACCTTCACAGATGGAAAGCAGATTGGCGCAGTATTGGATCGAAATGGATTACGTCCATCTCGCTACTGGGTCACAGATGATGGTTTGGTAGTGCTGGCAAGTGAAGTTGGCGTGTTAGATATTCCGCAAGAAAAAGTTATTCGCAAGGGAAGACTTCAACCAGGCCGCATGTTCCTTGTTGATATCCAATCAGGTCGCATCATTGAAGATGAAGAGATTAAGCAGAGCCTTGCAACTAACGCTCCTTATGGTGAATGGCTCCATGCCGGAATTGTGCGCCTCTCTGATTTACCAGCACGAGAGCACATCATTTATCCACACTCCTCGGTTTTAAGAAGACAACGCGCATTTGGTTATACCGAAGAAGAGTTAAGAATGATTATCACTCCGATGGCAAAAAGTGGAATTGAACCAATCGGATCTATGGGAACTGATACTCCGATTGCAGCTCTCTCTGCGAAGCCGCGACTCTTGTTTGATTACTTTTCGCAGCTCTTTGCACAAGTAACAAATCCACCACTTGATGCCATAAGGGAGGAGCTAGTTACCTCACTTGGNGGATCCATTGGACCAGAACATAATCTTCTAGATCCAGGCCCCGCATCTTGTAGGCAGATTTCTTTAGCTTTTCCAGTTATAGATAATGATGAGCTTGCAAAAATAATTNACGTCAATGCTGATANCAATCATCCAGGGCTATCTACTTATGTAATACGCGGCCTCTTCCCAATTTCTAAAGGTGGCCAAGGCTTGCAAGAGAGAATTGAGGAGATNCGAGCTGAAGTCTCTGAGGCAATCTCTCAAGGAGCTCGAATCATCGTTCTCTCTGACCGTGATGGAGATGCAGAGAACGCACCGATTCCATCCCTACTTTTGACCTCGGCAGTGCATCATCACCTCATTCGCGAGAAAACAAGAACTAAAGTTGGCTTAGTTGTTGAAAGTGGCGAGGTAAGAGAAGTTCATCACGTTGCGCTCTTAATTGGCTACGGAGCTGCTGCGGTAAATCCATATCTAGCTATGGAGAGCGCTGAGGATTTAGTTTTAACAGGAGTTATCACAGGCATTACTCCAGAGAAGGCAGTTAAGAATTTAATTAAGTCATTGGGTAAAGGCGTTTTAAAAGTTATGTCCAAGATGGGAATATCAACGATTGCCTCATACACCGGAGCGCAAGTCTTTGAAGCTATCGGATTGTCCCAGGCATTAGTTAATGAATACTTTGTTGGAACTACTTCGCGCCTTGGTGGAGTAGATCTTGAAGTAATCGCGCAAGAAACAATTGCGCGCCATCACATCGCCTATCCGCCTGGGGGAGAAGTTCCAGGATCTAAACGACTTCCAATTGGTGGGGAGTATCAATGGCGCAGAGATGGCGAACCTCATCTCTTTGATCCAGAGACTGTCTTTGCTCTCCAACATGCCACAAGATCAAAGCGCTATGACATCTTCCAGAGATATACCAAGCGAGTAGATGATCAATCCAAATCTTTGATGACGCTTCGCGGTCTCTTCACCTTTAAGCAGGGGCTAAGAAAACCAGTAGCTATAGATGAAGTTGAGCCAGTTTCAGAAATTGTTAAGAGATTTTCAACAGGAGCTATGTCCTATGGCTCAATCTCACAGGAAGCTCATGAAACGCTGGCAATTGCAATGAATCGAATCGGCGCTAAATCAAATACTGGAGAAGGCGGCGAAGATCCTGAGCGTTTCATTCCTCAAGCCAATGGTGATTCAGCAAGATCTGCAATCAAGCAAGTCGCTTCAGGAAGATTTGGTGTAACAAGTGAATATTTAGTAAATGCCGATGATATTCAGATAAAAATGGCACAAGGAGCTAAACCTGGCGAGGGTGGACAATTGCCTGGAAATAAGATTTATCCCTGGATTGCCAAGGTGCGCTACTCAACTCCTGGCGTTGGCTTAATCTCACCGCCCCCACATCATGATATTTACTCGATCGAAGATTTAGCTCAACTAATTCACGATTTAAAGAATGCAAACAATAGAGCGCGTATCCATGTAAAACTTGTTGCTGAAGTTGGAGTTGGCACTGTTGCAGCAGGAGTTAGCAAGGCGCATGCCGATGTTGTTTTAATCTCTGGCCATGATGGTGGAACTGGTGCATCTCCGCTAACTTCTCTTAAACATGCTGGCGCGCCTTGGGAACTAGGTCTTGCTGAAACCCAACAGACTCTGATGCTAAATGGACTAAGAGATCGCATCGTGGTTCAAACCGATGGACAGATGAAGACAGGAAGGGATGTAGTTATTGCCGCTCTCCTTGGCGCAGAGGAATTTGGTTTTGCTACCGCGCCACTAGTGGTTTCAGGTTGCGTGATGATGCGAGTCTGTCACTTAGATACCTGCCCAGTGGGTGTTGCAACTCAAAATCCAGAGCTAAGAAAACGCTTTACTGGAAAGCCTGAATTCGTTGAAACTTTCTTTGAATACATTGCTCAGGAGGTAAGAGAGATTCTTGCAAGCCTAGGTTTTAGAAGTCTTAGCGAAGCAGTCGGCGCAGTTGAAAGTTTAGAAACTTCTGCTGCAGTGGAGCATTGGAAGGCAAGTGGACTTGATTTATCACCAATTCTTGCTGCGCCAGAATCAGCATCAGGATCTGCGCGTAGAAATACCACGACTCAAGATCATGGGCTTGAAGCTGCTCTAGATAATGAGCTGATAAAACTTTCACAGAGCGCTTTAGAAAGTAAGTCTCCAATTAAATTGCAGATGAAGATTAGAAATGGTAATCGAACAGTTGGAACGATGCTGGGTTCTGAAATTACTAGAAAATATGGCGGTGAAGGCCTTGCCGATGACACAATTGATATCACCTTCCATGGCTCAGCAGGTCAATCGCTCGGAGCATTTATTCCACGCGGACTCACTCTTCGTCTCTATGGAGATACCAATGATTATCTTGGAAAGGGGCTATCTGGCGGGAGAGTGATTCTGCGCCCTGATGAGAAGGCAAAGTTTGCCTCCCATGAAAATGTAATTGCTGGAAACGTTATTGGATATGGCGCTACTCAAGGGGAAATATTTGTAAGAGGAATAGTGGGCGAGAGATTCTGTGTAAGAAACTCTGGAGCGCTAGCTGTTGTTGAAGGTGTCGGTGATCATGGCTGCGAGTATATGACTGGCGGAACTGTGGTCATTCTTGGCAAAACAGGGCGAAATTTTGCTGCTGGCATGTCAGGTGGCCGAGCATTCGTTCTTGATTTAATCCCATCGCTAGTAAATACCGAGATGGTTGATGTTTTATCTATCCCTAAAGATCAAGAGGAGAAACTCAAATCCATACTCTCTCGTTTCTATGCAGAGACTGGTTCTTTAATTGCTCATGAATTACTTGGCGATTGGCAGGCAGCATTGAAGAGATTCTCGCTTGTGATGCCAAGGGATTATGCCAAGGTGCTGGCAGTAATTGATAGAGCAGAGCGCGAAGGAAAATCATCTGATGATGCAATTATGGAGGCGCTAAATGGCTGATCCCCGTGGCTTTCTAAATACTGGAAGAGAAGTTCCAAAACGCCGCCCGGTAGATGTTCGAATTAGAGATTGGCGTGAGGTTTATGAGGAGCAAGAGTTCTCATCGCTTCAAAAGCAAGCAGGAAGGTGTATGGATTGTGGAATTCCTTTCTGTCATCAGGGCTGTCCATTAGGAAATTTAATTCCAGAGTGGAATGACTTGATTTGGCGTAATGAAAAGGTAGATGCACTAGATCGCCTGCACGCAACTAATAATTTCCCTGAATTTACTGGACGACTCTGCCCTGCTCCCTGCGAAACAGCTTGTGTTCTAGGAATTAATCAAGATCCAGTGACTATTAAGCAAGTTGAGTTAAGAATTATTGAAGAGGGATTTCAAAGTGGAAATGTGAAGCCGCTTCAACCAGATCGGATGACTGGCAAAACCATTGCAGTTATTGGCTCAGGACCAGCAGGTCTTGCCGCAGCCCAGCAGTTAACAAGAGCAGGTCATACTGTTGTGGTCTATGAAAAAGGCGAGAAAGTTGGAGGATTACTCCGCTATGGCATTCCAGAATTCAAAATGGAGAAAGCGATTCTTGATCGTCGTATAAACCAGATGCAGCGCGAAGGAACAAGATTTAGAGCAGGAGTTAACGTTGGAGTTGATATCAGCGCTGCAGAGCTTCGCGCTAAATATGATGCAATAGTTTTAGCTCTAGGGGCGACCCAATGGCGCGAACTCGATATCCCAGGAAGATCACTTAATGGCGTTTATCAAGCGATGGAATATCTGCCATGGGGAAACAAGCAAGCCCTCAATGAATTACCTTCTGAGCCACCGATAAATGCCAAGGGTAAAAATGTAATTATTCTGGGAGGTGGCGATACTGGCGCTGATTGTCTAGGAACTGCAATCCGTCAAGGAGCTGCAAGTGTTACTCAAATTGAGATTATGCCTAGGCCAAGTGATGAGCGCCCTGACTCACAGCCATGGCCAACTTATCCAATGACTTATCGAGTAAGTAGTGCCCACGAGGAATCAGGCGAGCGACTCTATTCAATATCAACGGAGGAATTTATTGGTAATGGTGCTGGGCAATTAACTGCCTTGAAAATTGTTGAGACGAAGTATGTAGATGGAAAGTTTGAAAAAGTTCCAGGAACTTCAAGGGATCTTCCTGCAGATATGGTGTTACTAGCCATGGGCTTTACTGGACCTGAGAAGAATGAATTAGTAAAAGCGCTCGAGTTAAAACTTGATTCTCGCGGAAATATTGCTCGTGATAATTCATATCGCACCAACGTTGATTCGGTCTATATCTGCGGTGATGCAGGGCGTGGTCAATCGCTAATTGTTTGGGCGATTGCAGAGGGGAGAAGCGCTGCTTCCGCAGTAGATGCAGATCTAATGGGACATACGCAGTTGCCATCGCCGATTGAGCCAACTGCTCGACCACTAACGGTTTAATTCCTTGCTAATTACTCTTATGCCAAATAAGGCAATAAAGTAAGCACATGCGCCGCGCCAAAATTGTCTGCACCATGGGCCCTGCAGTTGAGAGCGTTGAAAAAGTCTCGGAGCTAATTCGAGCTGGAATGAATGTGGCAAGGCTTAATCTCTCCCATGGTGGATATGAAGAGCATCAAAACCGCCTAGATCTAGTAAGGGCTGAGGCTGCGCGAATTAAACAGCCTGTGGCAATCATGGTTGATCTTCAAGGACCAAAATTCGCCTAGGAAGATTTGAAAACGGTCCTCATGAACTAATGCGTGGAGATACTTTTACAATTACCACCGATGATATTGCTGGCGACAAGTCTCGCGTCTCAACTACCTATAAAGGACTTCCCGGCGATTGCAAGGCTGGAGACTTAATCCTTATCGATGATGGCAAAGTAACAGTTCAGGTTATTGAGGTTAAAGGTAGTGATGTAATCACTAAAGTAATTGAGCCAGGATTTGTTTCTAATAACAAAGGCATAAATCTTCCAGGAGTTGCAGTATCAGTTCCAGCCATGAGTGAGAAAGATATTGAAGATCTGCGATGGGGGCTTAAGGCAGGCGCAGACTTCATCGCCTTATCATTTGTAAGATCTGCAAAAGATATCGATGATGTTTACAAAGTAATGGATGAAGTCGGCCATCGCATTCCTGTTATCGCCAAGATTGAAAAACCTCAAGCGGTCGATAACCTAGAGGAGATAGTTCTAGCATTTGATGGAATTATGGTCGCTCGCGGTGATCTCGGTGTTGAAATGCCGATTGAAGATATTCCACTTGTGCAGAAGCGATGCATCACTCTTGCTAGGGAAAATGCAAAGCCAGTAATTGTTGCAACTCAGATGCTTGATTCAATGATTAATAGCTCCAGACCAACTCGAGCCGAAGCTACAGATTGCGCTAATGCAGTTCTTGATGGAGCGGATGCTTTGATGCTCTCCGGGGAGACAAGCGTTGGAGCATTTGCTATTGAGGCAGTATCAACTATGGCTCGAATTATTGAAAAAACTGAGCAAGAGGCGCTTCATTTAATTCCAGCCCTGCAACACAACCCAAAAACTAAAGGTGGGGCAATAACAAAGGCTGCAACCGAGGTTGGCCTAACAATTGGCGCTCAAGTTCTAGCTGCTTTTACGAAGAGCGGAGATTCAGCGAGACGAATGTCAAGACTTAGATCGCCAATTCCAATTTTGGCGCTAACTCCTGATACTGCTACTTATAACCAGATGGCACTTACTTGGGGGGTTGAACCACTTTTAACCCCATTGGTTACTACTACCGATGAGATGGTTAAGCAGGTAGATACGATTTTGATTGAAAGTAAGCGAGTGGCTGTTGGTGAGTTAATCATGATTGTTGCTGGTTCCCCTCCAGGAATTCCTGGCTCAACCAATGCTATGCGTGTTCATAAGGTGGGAGATGCTGTCAGTGGCGTTGCTCCTGCCTATCGCTAGAATATTCTTGAATTAAATCTAGCCTCGGTACTCCAACGGTAGAGAGGGCGGTCTCAAACACCGCATAGTGTCGGTTCAAATCCGACTCGAGGCACGTGAATATCAATATCAAATCTAGTTCCCATCGCATCCTTATTGCTGAAGATGAAACTTTGATTCGTATGGATTTAGTTGAAATGCTAAGTGAGTCGGGATATGAAGTAGTTGGCCAGGCAAGTAATGGCCAAGAAGCTATTGATCTTGCTAAAGAGTTAAAACCTGATTTAGCAATACTTGATGTGAAGATGCCAATCCTTGATGGAATCTCTGCTGCAACTCAGATAATCGAAATCTCTCCAGTTCTAATGCTTACTGCATTTAGCCAGAAAGATTTAATTGAGCGAGCAAGTGATGCTGGAGCGATGGCATATGTTGTTAAACCTTTTACAATAAATGATTTAATCCCAGCAATTGAGATATCAATTAGTCGTCATAGACAGATGAAATCTCTAGCACTTGAGGTAAGTGATCTTCATGAAAGACTTGAGAGTAGAAAGTTAATTGACAGAGCTAAGGGAATTTTGATGAAGGCCCTAAACCTCTCAGAGCCTGAGGCATTTTCATGGATTCAGCGGGCTGCGATGGACCGGCGAATTTCGATGAAAGAGGTGGCCAAAGCCGTAATTGACCCCTCGGCCGCTCTTAATAAGTAGGTATGCACCGCTTTTCATCAAAAAGTAACAGGAATGTAATTCTCCAAGCGATAAACCCGGTTGCCCCACTGTTGAACCTAAGGCTAACCTTCACCCCTCCCTGTCCCAGGGGGCATGATCATGAATGAAAGGTACTAAATGAAAAAGCGTGGATTAATTTCGGTTGCTGCAGCGGCCGCACTGGCAGCTGCGTCACTGGTTGCAGTTGCACCAGCGTCAAATGCAGCAGCTAAGACAATCACCCTCGCGTTTCAGGGTCCTCTAACCGGTGAAGAAGCATCAGTTGGTCAGGACGAATTGGCTGGCATGCTTTATGCAGTCAAACTCTTTAACGCGAAGAACAAAGGTAAGTATGTAGTTAAGGTTGTTCAGGCAGATGACCAGGGCGATCCAGCACAATCTGCAAAGGTTGCTCCAGGAATCGCATCAAACAAGAAGATCATTGGTCTTGTTGGCGCTGCTTACTCAGGTGCAACAATTGCCGCACTTCCTTATTACAAGCAACGCAATTTGCCAATGATTTCACCATCTGCAACTCGCGTGTCAATCACTGACCCAGCTGCAGGAAACATTGGATTCCCAGTGTTCCACCGCATCCCACCAACCGACAAGGTTCAGGGTCCAGCACTATTTAAACTAGCAACCAAGGGTGTCTCATCACCTAAGGTATTCGTAGTTGATGATCAATCAGCTTACGGCGTTGGTCTAGTTGATTACATGAAGCCTTCAATTCCTGCTGGTCAATCAGCTGGATTTGATAGCGTTTCTGACAAGACAACTGACTGGTCTGCAACGATCTCTAAGATCAAGACTGCAGCTGCAAACGTTGTTATCTACACCGGCTATTTCCCACAGGCTGCACCATTCTTCAAGCAGCTACGTGATAGCGGATACACCGGAATCCTTGCAGGCGGCGACGGCGTACTAAGCCCAACTTTCGTAACTCTTGCTCCAGCATCAGTTCTCGAGGGTGTTCGTCTAACTGCAGGAACAGTCCCACTTGCTGAAATCGATGCAAAGCTTGAAGCAGATTTCGCAAAGAAGATGGGTAAGGCCTCAGGCGTTTACGCTGCTGAGTCCATCGATGCTACAAACGTATTCCTAAGCTGTATTGCAAAGGGTGTTTCAACTCGCGATGCAATGCTTAAGTGCGTTAAGTCATACAGCGGTAAGTCACTAACCGGCACCACCATTAAGTTTGATGCTTATGGCGATGTCGCTGGTGGCGCGTTGAATGGCTTCGTAGTTAAGGGCGGCGTTATCAAGTTCGACGGTCCAGTAAAGTAAAAAAGTAGGAAAATAGTTTTCGGCAGGCTCTCACATCGAGGGCCTGCCGAAACTTTAAATCAAAGTTTTAGATAGGAATCAGGCGCCTTGATAGGAAACTTTCTAGATCAGTTCTGGTCGCTAACTTTTGGCGGCTTAAGCCTTGGCTTTATTTACATCCTCATAGCTCTGGGCTACACAATGGTTTACGGCGTCCTGCGCATGATCAATTTTGCTAATTCAGAGATATTTATGGTTGGCACATTTGCCACGATTATCATCATCAGAGATGTCTTCAGATTTACACAAACTACCGAATACGCGACAGGCTTTCGACTTTGGCTCATCTTAGGAACGGCATTGATATTTGCCATGTTGGTTTCAGGGATTCTCTCGATGTTAGTTGAAATGGTGGCTTATCGCAGATTGCGAAGGATGAACTCTGGAGTTCTTGCTCCTTTGATTTCAGCTATCGGTGTCTCAATGGTGCTTTCAGAGTCTGTTCGAATCCTTACTGATTCCAGGCCAGTAGCAAGCCCTCGAGCAATGGAAAAGAAGTTTCTTGGTCAATTCTTTGATGCTGGTATTCGAATTGATAACACTATTATTGTTGTTTCTGCGTTAATACTCTTTGCTGTGCTGATTACTTTTGTTAATAAAACCCGAATGGGTAAGGCAATTCGTGCTGTATCAATGAATCCAAATGCAGCTCGCTTGATGGGTATAAATATTGATGGAGTAATTTCTGCAACATTTTTAGTTGGTGGCCTAATGACAGGTGCGGCAGGATTTTTCTACACCTTAAAGTATGAAAATACCTCGGCATTTATTGGATTTGAATTGGGAATTGCAGCCTTTACCGCTGCTATTTTGGGTGGAATTGGAAATATTAAAGGCGCCTTCTATGGCGGCCTTGCTCTTGGGCTACTTGAAACCTATGCCTCATTCTTCCTTGGCACTCAATGGAAGGCTGTAACAGTATTTATAGTTCTTGTTTTAATTCTCTACACCAGACCGAACGGGTTATTCGGTGAAGCGCTAACCCAGACGAGGGCATGATGATAAATCTTCGTGA
>JGI25930J51415_1000019_pt1 | contig 28707 bp, 21 predicted proteins | sample LauGreFa1BDMLBDN_2_FD_51415 | JGI IMG/M metagenome (IMG submission 51415) | reverse complement strand
GATGTTTTCTTTCCCAGAAAAAAACGTTTTAGATTTTGGCATTTCTATTGCATGGTTTCGCATTGCTTCTGCTCTGGCGTGGCTCACTGATCGGTTGCGTTGTGCTACTTCTTTGTGACCTTTTCTGTTATTGCACTGCGCGCAGCAGGGTTGCAAATTGTCAAGCGAGTGGTCTCCGCCGTTCATTAATGCAACGATGTGGTCAACGGTGTCGGCTGGTCGGCCGCAGTAGTTGCACGTGGGGTTGTTTTGCAGGATGATTGTGCGGTTGCGTTTGTATTCGGGGTTGCTGTGTTCTTTACCCATTGCTACCGCGCCGCAAGCGGCTTGCTCTCGTTTGCTGTTGTTGTTGTTGCATATCGGGTTTGCCTTTGTGTCGGTTTGTTAAGTGTATGTCATCTGTATGTGTGATTACAGACAAAGTGATGATGCTCTACCCATCGGGCTGCCTCAATCCGATTACCTTGCACATCTAGTCGATTATGTTTACGACTCGCCCCAACGCTTAGCACATTGCCTTTTGTGTTGCAGGTTTTGTGCGCGCTGGTCTAACTGCGTTACCGCAGGTCATCCAACCGCGATGCGACTCGCTTAGGTATCCGGTTACTAGCCGATTGTGTTGCGTTTAGTGACGTTTTTTATCTGACCTAACCATCAAGATTGCCCAAACTGTTATAACAGCCAGCAAACCCCAGACTGTGCGACTCATGGCATCTCCCTGCGTAACGCTTCATGCGCTAGTTCTAGCTCATCGGTCAGGCGTTCTACCTCGCGCTGTAGCCAATCACGCTCACGCGCAATTGCGCTCATGTGATCATGCAAACGGTTGTATTCCTCGCGTGGGTCGTTCATTTCTTTAGCCCATCTATGACGGCTGAACATTGCCCAGCAGTAAGTGTTTCTACAACGCAATCATCTACCTGTAAGAGTTTGTGGATGTAGTCGAGCAGCTGCAGATCATCCCAGCCTTTACCACGTGCAAGGCTCTTTAAGAAACCGATCTGCTTCGGTGTGGCACTGCCGTGACTATCTGGTTTAGCCGGCGCACTGTTAATGCGGTTGACCTTTTCCATTTCGGTTACTGATGCGCGCTCGCCTGTGTGCCCAATACGGCTGTTACTGATCGCACGGCCAATGGCGCTGGTTTCGCAGTTTTCTAAGAAACTGGTTTTGTTTACTGGACTGTTGCCAAAAACTTCCTCTGCATATCCTGTGGCGATCAGTCGGTCATCGTTGTTGTAGCACTCTGCGCGCATGATGATTGTTGAGCCGTCATAGTGGTGGATTGACGTAATAATCCTGCCGTCTGGGTATTCTGCCCACCAGCGCACTAAGCGTTGTGCAACAGTTTCGTACAGGCTTAGGTCAAAGTGTGCCATTAGCAAGCAACCCAGACAATCGCATTACGGCCGTAGCGTGTTTTGCGTCTTACGCCGCTGTCAACAATGTAGGCATCTCGATGCAAGCCGTTTATGCGCGCTGACACCGATTGTGCAGGTAGGTCTAACAGCACACTAATTTCGTCTGCAGTCATGCCTTTAGCCTCTGTGCGTCCAGCCCATTTAATCCAAAAATGCACCAGTTCGCGTTGTTTGCCTGCGTGTGGTTTGGCTGCTTCGCCTGCTTCGCGTGACGTGTCCGGTGCGTTGTGTGCGATTGCTACAGACGGATGATTAAGCGCAACTTGCGTGCGTTCTCCAGCCAATCCCAATGTGGTTGTAAACATTTCTAGTTGATCACTCATGTCGGGTTCTTTCTCTTAGTCGGGTTTATTGGTTTTACCTTAGTACACGCTTTTAGGTTGGGGTGTAACCACATTACTTTTTCTGGGTTGTGCCGGTATCGAGTGCCGTGCATTGTTAGACCGCAGGCTTTACAAGGCGCGTATAACATTTATGGCCGCCTTTAGCACGCTGGCATTAAATCTGTTTTGTTCACCGCCAATGGTCATAAATGCGTCATACATAATTACCAATTCGTCTAGCAAAATGCTGTGGTCTGGCACTTGGCTTGGCACGTGGTTAGGTCGCACTATTTCGTCAATCAGGTTTGTAAAAACTTTGCCTAATTTGTCGCTGTAAGTATCGGGATACATTGCCTCTCTCGTTTCTTGTGTAATGCCTATGTCGGTGTATGGAATATCAGCCATGTGTGCTTGACCATGCTTGCCAGCCAAGAATACGGTAAACCTGTAACGCGGCACGGATATTTACATCTGGGTAAAACAGATCGTCCAGTTTGGTAATGATGCCTGCCTCGATCAGCCACGCTTCGTGAATACCGTTGACCTGCCACAATCCTCTAGACCCACCGTTTGAGTCTTTACCGTTCCATGCCAATGGATTGCAGCGCGACTCACGAAACATCACACGCGCCATTATGGGTGCTTGATCTGCAGGCCAGCCAGCCGTAATCGCATCTGCCACGTACTCTGCACAGCCTTTTGGCACGGTGGTGGTTGTAGCCGGCGCAACTGTTGTGGTGGGCACAATGCTTGTCAGGGTTATGGTCTGTTGCCCTGTGGTTTTTGGCAGGCTGTCAGACGGCTTACTAGCCTCCCAGAGGAACGTAAAGCACGCTAAGCCACTAACTACCCATGCACCTAATTTGATTGCTAAATAGCTCATTTTTTCTCCAATTGGTAAGGCGTTCCCCATGAGTCACCAACAGCGCTCTTAAACGCAATTTGCGCGTGCAGCACTTTGTCGGTTTCAGGGTCGCGGAATATTTGCACCAAGACCATTTGCTCTGTGTCTAGGTGAGTTGTGTAAACCTCGTAAACGTATGTTTTGGCATCAGCCATATTGCATCTCCCCTTATCGCCGGTACTACGACCATAGGGCATCAGTGTGGCAATTCGGTGAATACCCTCTTAAACGCTTGCTGTATAAGGTTTGCAGGCTGGTTAACAAACATTGGAGAAACCTCTACGTGCAGCCAATCGCCACCCGGCGCGCCGTGTATCTCTGGCTTGCTGTATGACTTCCACGCTTGACGATCACAACGCCAGCCGCGCCCAAATGCTTTAGGAAAATAGTCAAGCACGCACTCAACACCTAACTCGTTTGCGTTGGCAAGCACAATGTTGATAAACGCAATAGCGCCTTTACGGTTTGCTTTAGGTTGTTTCTCTGACATCCTGTAAGACAAATCAACGGCTCGACCAGTGGCATGAACACTTAACGACTCTGATCCCCTCATCGGTCTTACACCCCAACTGCCGTTATTCCACAGCGCGCCGTTGCTGTAGCGGATCGCACAGCGGATCCATTCGTCCATGCCGGGTATTGGGCCTGCAGCTGCGCCGTCACTGTTACCTGTGTACGGCCGTGAGCCAACAACTTTAGGGTTGGCTGGCAGTATTGGCATCTGCTGGTTTCCTTTTAAGTCCGTTAGCGGCAACAAGACCAGACAACGTGCCAGTCATAAACACCGTAAGTGTTGAGAGCAAGTCGATAAATTGCGCGTCATTAGGTGACTGCTCTAACGGCTGGGTAACAAACAACAGGCCGTACACAAAACCGATAACGGTGATTGCAAACGTCACGGCAATTGTGCAACCAACAAACACGATCATGCGCGCGTGTAGGTGTTCTATTTCTGATTTTTCTTTAGTCATTAGTTACCCTTTCGCATTGTGTAATTGTTGAGCATCGAGTCATTGGGCCTGTTTTAGGCGCGTTTTGCCGTGTTGTTTCGCAAGCGGTCAGGACAAATGCAAGCATGACGCTAAGAGCCAAATGGCGTTTCATTGGTTGCCTGTGGTAGTTCAGCAATTTCGTCTGGTGTTAATTGGCGCGTAACTGTTTCGCCTGTCAAACCGTTTACCTCAACGGCAGTGTAATTAGGATTGTCGGTATCCATAAACCCTCGCTGTTCCAGAAAAGTTGCTTGTTCCAATAAGGCTAAATCCGTCATATGCAGTTGTATTATCTACAAACCCAGACCAATTGATACCAAACAAAAACGGCCCACCAGCGTTTTGTTGTACAGATGTTTGTCCTGTAACAAAAGTTTCTTGCGCTACTAATGGTGCGTAAATGTCAAACGAAAACGCTGGAAAACCAGTATTAGAGTCAGAAATATTTATTGCGTTATCGGCTACGCTGCCACTCGATCCACTACCTGCATTGTAGTAATACATTCTTCCCCACTGGTATTTGTTACCTGTTGCTAGGTCGGTGCTGCCTGAACGCACACGCAAGTTAATTTGATTTTGTGGTGCAGTTTGTCTTGCTGATGGTGTAAATACGACACGATAATTTACATAAGACGATGTAAAAATGCTTGTAAAATTTAATGCAGTGTTAGCCGAAACAGTACCTTGTGTCACATACACCAGACCGCTGTTAGCCAAATATGTGTTGGTATCTGCGCTGGTCAACACCTCTGTAGTAAACGTTTTGACAGCCATAAGTTCTCCCTACTGTAGTAAATCTGTGCCGTTAATTGTGGACTTGTCAAGGATAAACCAAGCCGTGTAACGCGCTGATCCATCAACCGTCATCTGCCACTGACCTGGCACAATGCGATGCTCGATGCGGTTAATTAACTCTGTTTGGCTGATGCTGTTACCAGATGGCGGTTGCACTGTAAGCGTGTAACGATCCAGCAAATCAAGTTGCATCAACGTAGTCCAATCAGCGGTTTGCGCTGTGACACCAACCGACAGCGGAGACACGTTGGTAAGCAGCTGACCGTTTACTGTTGCCTCATATGCAGCCAATGTCACTGCTTGGGCTTGTGTAGAAAGTTGTGTTTGAGTGTTCATCGCGTTTGTGCCATAAGCCGTGACGCTTGCTGTGTTCGTAGTTGATGTTTGACCGCCGCCAGAAAACGTCACAGTAATGTCATTGCGGATTGCTGCAGCGTCATAGTTGATCTGTACTGATGGCTCAAACGGTATTGAGCCTGCAGCAAACGTGGCTTGACTGGTGTTGCTTGTTGTGTTGGTGTACACATAGTTACGGTCTGTAAATTTGACTACACCAGCGCGTGTCACGAACAGATCGCCGTCCTCTGAATTGTTGACTAATTGCATTTCTGCCACAAGGTTGCTGCCCGGTGGCGAAATTTGGCTTACCGATGCAACTGGTGACGCGGTAACACTTTTTAGCGATGCGTCTAAAGATGTGTAGCCAAGCAATCTTGTCATGCGCGCAGCTGACGTTTCAGTAATCATGCCTGCGCCGTAACGGTACAAATCTTTAATTTGATCTGCTGTAAGCACAGATGGGAAAGTTGCCCAATCTTGTATTGTTAAACCAGTTACCTCGACATAATCTACTGGCATCGGATACGGTGATCCAGAGTAAAATGTTCCGCTTGATGTTGTACTTTGCACTACGCCGTCAATATAAATGTTTTGTAAACCGCCACCTTCTGACCACGTAAACGCATAATGGTGTCCGTTAGAGTTTCCAAAATCGTTGCTTACTGTTGCTTTTTGACCGGGCCCTAACGCCGTATATCTAGCCTGCGCGCCAATACCTGTGCCAACAGTTTGATACTGAAAATCTAATTTTGATGTGCCAGTGTTTGGCAAAGTTGAGTTTTGTATTATGACATAGCCGCCACTGATGTTGCCTGAATAACTTGCCCAAAACGAAATAGTGGCAGATGACGCAACTGGTGCTGTTGCTTGGTTGTACCTGTAATTTGCGCCGTTAAAGTTGGCGGCTTTAGATAATAGTGATGGTGCAAGACTGTTTGTGGATGCAATAGTGTTTACTTCACCGCCGGCTGTGTATTGCGACAATGTGACTGGTTTTGCGCCAACATCAGTAATGGTTGTTGAACCAAGCGGATCGTTCATACGCCAGTAGTTATTTGGTGACAATGACTTGGTGTAGTCGTACACATAGTCTGGTAATAGTTCGGCAGATATTAAACTGATCGCATCAAAACACGACAACGTGGTAGTAGCAAACTTGCCTGCTTGATCCCATGCAGCTGGAAAACCATCGACAAACCCTCTAAACACGCTGTAAGTGACGCTGTTGCTTATGCCCTCAATTTTGATTTGGCGGCGTGGTAACAGTTTGCCGTAGTAAGTGCCAGCGGTGTTGAACGGATCAAATAGTCGAGAGTTGTTATTTAAGACAACTTGTGCTGTGCCAATAAATGGGCTGTAATCGTCAGACCTGCCACGCGAAACATTGGCAGAGTAAACATATTCTGTAATGTCCGTCCACGTTGGTGACGCAACGTATGGGCCGTCATTAAACGCGATACTAACTTTAGGTGTTGGCCAAGCCATAGTTACGCCAGAACGCTTGCCAGTGAGCCTGTGCGCGACTTGTAAGCGGTGAGCGCGTCCACAATGCCTTTACCGATTGCTACCGGATCACCTACACCAGTGTTAACGGTGATGTTTATGCCGCCACCCATTTGACCCATCCTCGACAATGGGATTACGGCCTCTGGGCCTGCCTCGCCAATCATTGCCAATGTTGGACTGTTTACAATGCCGCCTGTAGCCATTTTAGGAATAACTATTGGCTTGCTCGGATTTGGCTTGTCATCACCGTTTATAAAATTGCCAGCGCCTTTAAGGATGCCTGCTACTTGTCCGACAATTGGAAAAACAAGACCGCCAAGAAATCTTGCTGCAAGACCGCCAATTTTGTTAATGCGGTCCATTGCGTCTGCCAGTTTGTTAAAGCCAACAGCCATAGCAACAATTCCTGTAGCTGCTATAACGAACGGGTTTAACGACATTGCCACGTTTACTGCAACAATTGACGCGGCAACAGCACCAATCGCTGCAGCAATTTTGACAAACGCATCTGGGTTGTCTTGCGCCCAATCAGCAAACCTTTGCAAATATGGCAAACCTGCCTCAATAACTGGTATTAACGCCGCGCCGATTGACTCTTTAGTCTCGCCAATAGAGTTTTTTAGTATCTCCATTTTGCCTGCAGCGGTTTCTGCGTTTGCTGCTACCGCGCCACCAAACGTGCCGCCTAGCACGGCCATAACTTCGTCAAGGGTTGCACCCTCTTTAATCATTGTTGCCATCTCTGGAGACAACGTGCGCAATGCTTTGAAGTTGCCTTGATACGCTTTTGCCAACGCGTCAGCAACAGTTGTGCTGTCCATTTGCAGGCTTTGCGCAATGTCCATAACAAGGTTCATGTCTCTTGTAGCAACGTCAACATCTTTAGTGCCACGTACAAGCGCCTCTAACGCCTTGCGGTATTCGGTGTCAGCAATACCTGACGCTCGACTCATTGCGCTGATCTGATCCTCTGTGGCTTTAACTTGTGCGTCTGATGCGTCAGTAACGTTTTGTAAGGTAAGCGCCAGTTGTGCTTGTTCGGCTTGATCTTCCATTGCCGCTTTAGTAGCACCTACAAGCGCCGCGCCTAACCCTGCTAGTGCAGCTGCAGCCGGCACAGCCGCTTTCTTAATTGCAAACTGGGCTTTTTCACCTGCAGTTTCTAGTTGCTTAAATTGCTTAATTGCTTTAGAAACACCTTTGCCGTCAAACTCTGAAATAATTGGAATAGACAGCATTACATTGACCTGCTCACTGTGCGCGCAGTATCCAAGATCATCTTTTCCATTTGCTTTTCAATGCCTCTACGCGCTTTATACACGGCAGGGCCTATCAGTCGAGTGCGGCCAGCGCCTACAAAACCTAATTGGTTGCCAAGTTTGTTTGCGTTTGCGCGACCTGCAGTCTCAAAAATTGCTGCTGCTGGGTCTTTTTGCTCAATCAAGATTACGCCTACAGCGTTGCGCCGGGTGTCAATGCGTAGGCGCACACCGCTTTTGGCTTTGGCAACGGTAAATGGAAATACTTTACGACCTCGACTATCCCACTTGTATTGCATACCAGACAACGGCAACTCTGTGTATTTGTCTTTTGCCGCGTCAATTGCTGGCTGTGCAATGTCTTTGGCTTGTGCCCTAAAATCTTTTTGCAGCTGTGGGTCAATCTTTTTAAGCGCGTTAATGGTTTCTTTTGCGCCTACTACTTTGATAGTTGCTGTTGCCGACATTGTTACCGCTTTCCCTGCTCGTTAATAACTGTAATCACTGTAAGCAAGTCGCGCGTGCCAAACGGTATTTGTTGTTCAGGCCAGAAACCTGTTGCGGCACAAACTTCGGCTAGTTGCCGTCGATAAGTGCCGCGTCCGTAGGGTTTGGGTTAGTCACATCTGCCTCTGGTAAAACATCCATTTCAGGGTTTTCTTTTAGCCAGTCCATAAAGTCATCAGGCAGTTTTTCGCCTCTGACCTTTAGCAACGTGTAAGCCCAAAATGACCAATCGCGAAACCCAGAATTCTGTGCGTCCAATGGTTTCTTGTTAAATTTTTCTTCCCATAACGCAATGCTAAACAACGTGGTGTACAGGTACTCTGGCTCTGCATTGGTGGTACGGGTCAACTTAAGTTTGATACGCATATTGCCTGCCTTGTGTCGGGCCGTTGCCGGCTGTGATTGGTTACGCTACTGCAACGCTGTAAACGCCACCAGTAAACGTAATGTCAATTGTGTCAAGCGCGCCTAGTGCGGCGTTGACAATTGGCAAGGTTTCTAGGTAGCAACCCGTGAGTGTTGACTCTGGGTTGGTTGCGCTAGTAGCTGCGCTTGTTGGCTTAATCTTGACTGTTGTGGATGTGCCCACCAATGCAGCCAATGTTGCGTAAGTCTCTGTCGCAGCAAAACTGTTATACATAGTCAAAGTCAATGTGCTGTTCTCAAGTCCAGCCGTGTAAACGCGTGCGGTCTTGCCAAACGATGTGCTTTCCAATGCCTCGATCACGCGAGTCAAATTGGCTGCGCTGCACTGGTCGGTCAGGTCAACGGCATTAACCGTGACTAACGGGTTAGATAGGTAAGTGCTGGTAGCCATGTGGGTTAAATCTCCTCGTTGGTGTCTGTACTAGTTTTAGCAGGTTTTTTAGGTTTAGGTGTGGATTGCTCAACAATGAAACCGCCAGACAACAGCGCTGCCACGTTGATGCCCTCGTCCGGTATAAACGGATCACCGACAATGCCAAGTTTGCTTGATGCGATGGTATAAATCATGCTGTTTGTGCCTGCACTTTCACTGTTAAGTCATAGCAAGGGTAAGACGCGCCGCCAATGTCAATCGAGCCAGGTTGGCCAGATAGCACGATCACTTTAGATGCCAGCACCAACGCAACGATGCTTAGGATTTCGCGCAACACTGGCAAACCTGCAGGCCCAGAGCCAACAACTTTAAGCGGAAAATCCATAGTCACAATGTTGCCGTTACCTGCGTAGGTTGTAAAACTTGGCGCTAATAAGAACACGCAGTTGGGCACAAGCCGTGTCGGGTCTGTTACTACCCTTAGCGCAGTTACGGCCGTTAGCGTGGCTGCTACATCGTCTATAGCCTCGTTTAGTAGGTCTGTGTACGGTGCAGGCATTAGGCAACCGCTGGTCGGGGGATGCCCAACAATTGCTTAACTATTGGCGTTAACGATTGCTGGGTTGGTGTGCCCATTGTGTCAAACGCTGCATACGCAGTTTCTATTGACCCTCGACTACGCCACAGAGCTGCCGCATACATCAGCGTCCCGAGCGTGACATCGTGCCCCGGTGACGTGGTAAGGCTGTCAAAATAGCCTGACTCTTGCCGGCGGCGGTAACAGAAATCGTTAGCCGCGTTGCGCGCCGCTACAGCAAGCGTGTAATCATCTGATGGGTTAGTGATTGTCACACCTAAGTACGTGATGAGTTCCGCCGTTGTAATCCAACTGCAGTTTTGTGTATAAGTAACCGTGCCGGCATAAAACACCGCATAGTCAACATTGCTGCCTGTAGCGGCGTAGATGATCTGGTTAGGCCGTGCTACTTCCTCGTTGTAAAGAAACTCGCCAGTGGTGTTGTCAATCCCTGTGAACTCGTACTGTGGCAACGCCAGCACAGTAAACGTGCCGTTAAACGGCGCGCCAATCGAGCCAACAGTTATGGATTGCCCAACAACAATGTCAGTTGGCTCTAACGTGCTGATGCACGCGTAGTTAGCAATGAGTTGTTTTGTAGCGGTGTTGTAAGTTGCCATAGCGGTCTAAGTCCGCTACAGACTAAGCGATTACGATGCCCTGAATAAACGAGGACTTAGCAACAAATGTTGAAAAGTAACCGTAGTAAGAGAACGTGCGGCTTAGTGTTGATGGGTTAGCGATTGACAAAACACCCTGTTGTGCTTCGTAAATCTCAAAGCCCGGTGCGTAAACAACAAGCATTGTGCCAGAAGCGAAGTTGTTATCAACAACCAGCTGCAAGCCCATTACGTTCATGTTGTTGTAGCCCATGCCGCCAACTTTGCCAATTGAGTTTTGGCCCATAATGCCATCGGTGACATAACCCAAAACTGGACGTTTGTTGCTGTCCAACTGTGCACCCAACTTTTCCCACACGTCTGGGCTTACGCACAAGTGTGTTGGAAAGTAGTTGCTGTCCTCTGCAATTTCGCGTGCTGCGTCATACAAAGAACTAATCAACGATGTTGGGTCACCAGCGGTGACAGTCCAAGTTGAGCCTGATGCGGTCTTGCCTGAAACAAGTGCATCTGCTGCAATGTCATCAGTCTTAATCAGGTACTCACCTGCAAGGTCATTAAGAATAATGTTCATTGACGCTGGGTCAGTAAAGTCCATGTCTTGCATTGTCAACGTGACTTGACCTGCAACAGTTGACTTTGTAACCGTGTTAGATGCAATGACCATTGTGGTTGCGCTAACTGCAGAGCCTTCGGTCTGTGTTGCAGCGCTTGTGTGCGTGGTAATTGTTGGCCTGATAAAAGTCTTGCTTGGTGTGTTTGGCATCGAGCGCGCACCAAAAGCGGTGACAACTGGACGCACAAAGTTAAGGTCTTGGAACACTGGCCCAAGAACTGGAACTGGCAAAAGACCCGGTGTATCAGTTGTAAGAACATCGCCTGCAGCTGCTTGCAATGCTGATTGCTGATCGCGCACGGCTTCTTTGTATGCAGCGTTGACGTTGTGGAAAGTGTCTCCACCAGCGTGCATTGCTGCCAAATATTCGCCAGCGGTTGGCATAACAAATTTGCGTTTTGCTTGTGCAAAAATTGGTGCAGTTGGGATGGTTGCCTCGACTGCTGGGATGGTTGCTTCGCTCATGGTTTCTGTCTCCTGTGTAGGTTCTGTTTCTATAGTACTTATTTCTGGCTCGTCTTGTGGGATACTCGCCGCGATGTCGGTAATGATCGCACCTGCAAATGCTGGCACTGGCACAAGCGATAACTCAATCCAATCGGCGGCGGTCACGGTCACTGTGCCGTCTTTGGCTGTGGTGTATTTGATTGGGTTTACGCCAACCGATACAGAGTCCAAAACGCCGTCCTGTGCAAGAATTAACGCCTCATCGCCAGCCTGTGTTTTGCTGATCTTGGCCGTAAACATCATGCCCTCTGGCGTGTCCACGCGCTCTGTAACAATGCCAATGGCGTTAGTTGAGTCGTGGTTCATGTACAGGCGCGGTGCTTTACCGTCAACTGGCAGGCTGCCTGCCTCAAAGATTACTGACGTGCCATCGGCAACGGTGGCGGCAACGCCGTATGGTACTGCAATTCCTGTAATTTCGCGGCGGCCAGCCTCGCCAGCTGCAGCGTCAATCGTTACCTGTGATGCAATAAATTTAATCATGATTGCGACTGTACCTCATCGTAGGACTCTGGTTGTGCCATTTCGTTGCGCTCGCTGTAATCACCCATTAGGTACCCCTCAACGTCAAACTCAACATATGTGCCGTTAGGCAAAACATTGTTTTGGCTTAATGTGCCGGCTATGCAATCGGCGTAAGCGCGCGCGCCAAAAGTCCACAGATCGGCGCGGCTTTCACTGCTTGATTGGTAGGAATAACTGCCTACCGACACGCCCACCAAATATGGTGGCACGTTGCACAAGCGCGCCATTTCCATTGCCTGAAATTCTGCAGAGTCAATCAAAAGCATTTTGTCTGGGCTTGTGCTGGTTTCGGTGTACGACAAATACTCGTTTAGCGCGGCGGTCTGATTGGTCATGCGCGCTGCGTTAAACGATGACGCCAGGTCTGCGAGTTCCTGTGCGTTGAGGGGTTCCCCTCCTGTTTGTTTTAATATTCCTGCGGGAATTGCACTTGATGCGTTACGAAACCGTGCCGCCTCAAGTTTTAGCGCGGTAGCAACTGACTGTGTTGACATTGAGGTAATGCCCTGAATAGGTGACAAGAATTGGATTACATCGTTTGGGTCTAATTCGCCGCCGCTAAAAATAATTTGTTTAGACGGTGCATACCAGACAGGGCCAGACTGATCTAATGTCTGCACCATTGCGGCTGGTAGACGTGTAAACGATGCAGGATAACCGTCTGTTTTGCTTCGACTAGTGACGTAGAGGAAGCTTCTACCATAGAAAAATAAATCATCAAATAACCACGACAAAAGAAAGTTGTTTGGCACGGTTGGGTCAATGCGGCGTAACCATGTGCGCGGCGCTAATGGCACTTTTTCCATTTCGTTGCCATTCCACATTTCGTTGTACATACGCAATGGCATACAGCCAATTACAGATGCGATCAGGTCGCGTGCTCGACTAACAGTTGGCACAGACATTGCAGCGTTGCGTGCTTCACCCTCTGTGTAGTTGTAGTAAACGCCAACCATTGCAGCGCCACCGTTGTTAGATGACGGCGAGTAAAAGTTGTTGTAGCCAGTGCCAGCGGCAGCGGCTTTGCCTGCTGGCGGAGAAATAGCGGCTTTAGTCACTTTGTTAAATAATGCCATGTCTTTAGTGTGTCACAGTCTGTGCTTGTTGTGGTGGCATCGGCCCGGTATGCGATGCGGTATCCCGACGATAAGCAAGCCATCGAGCCGATGCCAATGTGAGCCTAGTGGTTAGACACAACCAACATTGGTTTGCCAGATGACGTGGGTCGGCTGGTTAAAGCTGCTGCCCAAACCATGCAGCGCGCCAACTCGATTGGGCCAGGTGATCGTTGGCTAGATAGCGCAATGCTGTTTTGTGAGCGAACAGCAACAGCGCGGCTGATGTGTTCGGCAAGTTGGTTGCTGCCGTCATGCCATAACAGTTTTTCGTTAATCATGTTTTTTACTGACGGCGTAAATTTAAGTATCTCGCCATACCCAACGACTACCCTGCGGCGCTCTAGAGATAGCGGCCAGTGGTTGTCAACGGTTGGTGTGATCGCAAACTTGATCTGTGGGTTAGCGCACAGGCGCTCTACGTGGCTTAACATTTCGCTAAATGTGTCTGCCACAAACTCGACTGTGGCCACTGTGCGGCGATCAGGTAAAGCCACGCAACGAACAGCAAAATAGCGTGTGTCATCAAGGCTGGTTTCGATCGCTACCGTGCCGCCGTCAGGTATCTCGCCCTCGTACTGCAAGGCAGGCCATTGCCCCGGCTGTATCCAAGATTTGTCGCTAGCCACCCATAGGTTGCAGGATGCGCGCAGGAACGCTGCTCGATCAGGGTTCTCGGACTCTGCCAGCAACGTGGCTTCGGTCAAAGTTATGCCCAACGCAGGGTTGCCGTACACCCACGCCTCTGGGGTCATCGGGTTTATGTCTGGCGGCGGTGACCACTCGGCAAAATAAAACGATGCGTTTTTGCCTGTGTCAATAGCGCGCAAACCTTGCTCACGCCAACGCAACATGGCAGTGCTTGCCTCTGTGCCAGCCGTTGACCACATAGACAACAACGGTGAAACCTGTGCGCGTTGAGCCGGCAACAGACCGCCGTCAATGACCTCGCGCGAAATATCCCACATTTCATCAGCCACCACCAGCGATGGGCTAGTGCCGTGACCAACAGAGTTATTGGCGGCGCGCACCAGCCAAGTTGAGCCGTCTGGCATTGTTACTCTGTTACGCCCATATGATTTCATTAGGGTTGCGTTAAAACGCTGTTCTAAAATAGGCGATAGTTCGTCAAACAACATGACGGCCAGATCGAGCCTGTGCGCTGTGGATAAAACAGTCTGTTTTTTGCCACGTATCTTTGGCATCTCGCACAGCCACCAACCAATCAGAGCTGTTAGCGCGGTGGTCTTGCCACATTGTCTGGCGGTAGAAACAAGGCTCACACGGTTAACTAACTCAAAGTTTTCGTCATAAAGCAACTGCCCATCTAGCGCGGTGTATTGCCAATCCATCAACTCGACATTTAGATGCTCGCTGGCCCATTCCCTAACTTGCGGCGCAAACGATCCCACATGATCAGGCCTCGATGTTTGCAATCTTGGCTGCGCGTGGCCAATCCCTGCCGGTTGTTGCTGGTTAGGGCTGGTTGGGATAGACAAGACTTGGGTCGGGGTGATGTTTTCTTTCCCAGAAAAAAACGTTTTAGATTTTGGCATTTCTATTGCATGGTTTCGCATTGCTTCTGCTCTGGCGTGGCTCACTGATCGGTTGCGTTGTGCTACTTCTTTGTGACCTTTTCTGTTATTGCACTGCGCGCAGCAGGGTTGCAAATTGTCAAGCGAGTGGTCTCCGCCGTTCATTAATGCAACGATGTGGTCAACGGTGTCGGCTGGTCGGCCGCAGTAGTTGCACGTGGGGTTGTTTTGCAGGATGATTGTGCGGTTGCGTTTGTATTCGGGGTTGCTGTGTTCTTTACCCATTGCTACCGCGCCGCAAGCGGCTTGCTCTCGTTTGCTGTTGTTGTTGTTGCATATCGGGTTTGCCTTTGTGTCGGTTTGTTAAGTGTATGTCATCTGTATGTGTGATTACAGACAAAGTGATGATGCTCTACCCATCGGGCTGCCTCAATCCGATTACCTTGCACATCTAGTCGATTATGTTTACGACTCGCCCCAACGCTTAGCACATTGCCTTTTGTGTTGCAGGTTTTGTGCGCGCTGGTCTAACTGCGTTACCGCAGGTCATCCAACCGCGATGCGACTCGCTTAGGTATCCGGTTACTAGCCGATTGTGTTGCGTTTAGTGACGTTTTTTATCTGACCTAACCATCAAGATTGCCCAAACTGTTATAACAGCCAGCAAACCCCAGACTGTGCGACTCATGGCATCTCCCTGCGTAACGCTTCATGCGCTAGTTCTAGCTCATCGGTCAGGCGTTCTACCTCGCGCTGTAGCCAATCACGCTCACGCGCAATTGCGCTCATGTGATCATGCAAACGGTTGTATTCCTCGCGTGGGTCGTTCATTTCTTTAGCCCATCTATGACGGCTGAACATTGCCCAGCAGTAAGTGTTTCTACAACGCAATCATCTACCTGTAAGAGTTTGTGGATGTAGTCGAGCAGCTGCAGATCATCCCAGCCTTTACCACGTGCAAGGCTCTTTAAGAAACCGATCTGCTTCGGTGTGGCACTGCCGTGACTATCTGGTTTAGCCGGCGCACTGTTAATGCGGTTGACCTTTTCCATTTCGGTTACTGATGCGCGCTCGCCTGTGTGCCCAATACGGCTGTTACTGATCGCACGGCCAATGGCGCTGGTTTCGCAGTTTTCTAAGAAACTGGTTTTGTTTACTGGACTGTTGCCAAAAACTTCCTCTGCATATCCTGTGGCGATCAGTCGGTCATCGTTGTTGTAGCACTCTGCGCGCATGATGATTGTTGAGCCGTCATAGTGGTGGATTGACGTAATAATCCTGCCGTCTGGGTATTCTGCCCACCAGCGCACTAAGCGTTGTGCAACAGTTTCGTACAGGCTTAGGTCAAAGTGTGCCATTAGCAAGCAACCCAGACAATCGCATTACGGCCGTAGCGTGTTTTGCGTCTTACGCCGCTGTCAACAATGTAGGCATCTCGATGCAAGCCGTTTATGCGCGCTGACACCGATTGTGCAGGTAGGTCTAACAGCACACTAATTTCGTCTGCAGTCATGCCTTTAGCCTCTGTGCGTCCAGCCCATTTAATCCAAAAATGCACCAGTTCGCGTTGTTTGCCTGCGTGTGGTTTGGCTGCTTCGCCTGCTTCGCGTGACGTGTCCGGTGCGTTGTGTGCGATTGCTACAGACGGATGATTAAGCGCAACTTGCGTGCGTTCTCCAGCCAATCCCAATGTGGTTGTAAACATTTCTAGTTGATCACTCATGTCGGGTTCTTTCTCTTAGTCGGGTTTATTGGTTTTACCTTAGTACACGCTTTTAGGTTGGGGTGTAACCACATTACTTTTTCTGGGTTGTGCCGGTATCGAGTGCCGTGCATTGTTAGACCGCAGGCTTTACAAGGCGCGTATAACATTTATGGCCGCCTTTAGCACGCTGGCATTAAATCTGTTTTGTTCACCGCCAATGGTCATAAATGCGTCATACATAATTACCAATTCGTCTAGCAAAATGCTGTGGTCTGGCACTTGGCTTGGCACGTGGTTAGGTCGCACTATTTCGTCAATCAGGTTTGTAAAAACTTTGCCTAATTTGTCGCTGTAAGTATCGGGATACATTGCCTCTCTCGTTTCTTGTGTAATGCCTATGTCGGTGTATGGAATATCAGCCATGTGTGCTTGACCATGCTTGCCAGCCAAGAATACGGTAAACCTGTAACGCGGCACGGATATTTACATCTGGGTAAAACAGATCGTCCAGTTTGGTAATGATGCCTGCCTCGATCAGCCACGCTTCGTGAATACCGTTGACCTGCCACAATCCTCTAGACCCACCGTTTGAGTCTTTACCGTTCCATGCCAATGGATTGCAGCGCGACTCACGAAACATCACACGCGCCATTATGGGTGCTTGATCTGCAGGCCAGCCAGCCGTAATCGCATCTGCCACGTACTCTGCACAGCCTTTTGGCACGGTGGTGGTTGTAGCCGGCGCAACTGTTGTGGTGGGCACAATGCTTGTCAGGGTTATGGTCTGTTGCCCTGTGGTTTTTGGCAGGCTGTCAGACGGCTTACTAGCCTCCCAGAGGAACGTAAAGCACGCTAAGCCACTAACTACCCATGCACCTAATTTGATTGCTAAATAGCTCATTTTTTCTCCAATTGGTAAGGCGTTCCCCATGAGTCACCAACAGCGCTCTTAAACGCAATTTGCGCGTGCAGCACTTTGTCGGTTTCAGGGTCGCGGAATATTTGCACCAAGACCATTTGCTCTGTGTCTAGGTGAGTTGTGTAAACCTCGTAAACGTATGTTTTGGCATCAGCCATATTGCATCTCCCCTTATCGCCGGTACTACGACCATAGGGCATCAGTGTGGCAATTCGGTGAATACCCTCTTAAACGCTTGCTGTATAAGGTTTGCAGGCTGGTTAACAAACATTGGAGAAACCTCTACGTGCAGCCAATCGCCACCCGGCGCGCCGTGTATCTCTGGCTTGCTGTATGACTTCCACGCTTGACGATCACAACGCCAGCCGCGCCCAAATGCTTTAGGAAAATAGTCAAGCACGCACTCAACACCTAACTCGTTTGCGTTGGCAAGCACAATGTTGATAAACGCAATAGCGCCTTTACGGTTTGCTTTAGGTTGTTTCTCTGACATCCTGTAAGACAAATCAACGGCTCGACCAGTGGCATGAACACTTAACGACTCTGATCCCCTCATCGGTCTTACACCCCAACTGCCGTTATTCCACAGCGCGCCGTTGCTGTAGCGGATCGCACAGCGGATCCATTCGTCCATGCCGGGTATTGGGCCTGCAGCTGCGCCGTCACTGTTACCTGTGTACGGCCGTGAGCCAACAACTTTAGGGTTGGCTGGCAGTATTGGCATCTGCTGGTTTCCTTTTAAGTCCGTTAGCGGCAACAAGACCAGACAACGTGCCAGTCATAAACACCGTAAGTGTTGAGAGCAAGTCGATAAATTGCGCGTCATTAGGTGACTGCTCTAACGGCTGGGTAACAAACAACAGGCCGTACACAAAACCGATAACGGTGATTGCAAACGTCACGGCAATTGTGCAACCAACAAACACGATCATGCGCGCGTGTAGGTGTTCTATTTCTGATTTTTCTTTAGTCATTAGTTACCCTTTCGCATTGTGTAATTGTTGAGCATCGAGTCATTGGGCCTGTTTTAGGCGCGTTTTGCCGTGTTGTTTCGCAAGCGGTCAGGACAAATGCAAGCATGACGCTAAGAGCCAAATGGCGTTTCATTGGTTGCCTGTGGTAGTTCAGCAATTTCGTCTGGTGTTAATTGGCGCGTAACTGTTTCGCCTGTCAAACCGTTTACCTCAACGGCAGTGTAATTAGGATTGTCGGTATCCATAAACCCTCGCTGTTCCAGAAAAGTTGCTTGTTCCAATAAGGCTAAATCCGTCATATGCAGTTGTATTATCTACAAACCCAGACCAATTGATACCAAACAAAAACGGCCCACCAGCGTTTTGTTGTACAGATGTTTGTCCTGTAACAAAAGTTTCTTGCGCTACTAATGGTGCGTAAATGTCAAACGAAAACGCTGGAAAACCAGTATTAGAGTCAGAAATATTTATTGCGTTATCGGCTACGCTGCCACTCGATCCACTACCTGCATTGTAGTAATACATTCTTCCCCACTGGTATTTGTTACCTGTTGCTAGGTCGGTGCTGCCTGAACGCACACGCAAGTTAATTTGATTTTGTGGTGCAGTTTGTCTTGCTGATGGTGTAAATACGACACGATAATTTACATAAGACGATGTAAAAATGCTTGTAAAATTTAATGCAGTGTTAGCCGAAACAGTACCTTGTGTCACATACACCAGACCGCTGTTAGCCAAATATGTGTTGGTATCTGCGCTGGTCAACACCTCTGTAGTAAACGTTTTGACAGCCATAAGTTCTCCCTACTGTAGTAAATCTGTGCCGTTAATTGTGGACTTGTCAAGGATAAACCAAGCCGTGTAACGCGCTGATCCATCAACCGTCATCTGCCACTGACCTGGCACAATGCGATGCTCGATGCGGTTAATTAACTCTGTTTGGCTGATGCTGTTACCAGATGGCGGTTGCACTGTAAGCGTGTAACGATCCAGCAAATCAAGTTGCATCAACGTAGTCCAATCAGCGGTTTGCGCTGTGACACCAACCGACAGCGGAGACACGTTGGTAAGCAGCTGACCGTTTACTGTTGCCTCATATGCAGCCAATGTCACTGCTTGGGCTTGTGTAGAAAGTTGTGTTTGAGTGTTCATCGCGTTTGTGCCATAAGCCGTGACGCTTGCTGTGTTCGTAGTTGATGTTTGACCGCCGCCAGAAAACGTCACAGTAATGTCATTGCGGATTGCTGCAGCGTCATAGTTGATCTGTACTGATGGCTCAAACGGTATTGAGCCTGCAGCAAACGTGGCTTGACTGGTGTTGCTTGTTGTGTTGGTGTACACATAGTTACGGTCTGTAAATTTGACTACACCAGCGCGTGTCACGAACAGATCGCCGTCCTCTGAATTGTTGACTAATTGCATTTCTGCCACAAGGTTGCTGCCCGGTGGCGAAATTTGGCTTACCGATGCAACTGGTGACGCGGTAACACTTTTTAGCGATGCGTCTAAAGATGTGTAGCCAAGCAATCTTGTCATGCGCGCAGCTGACGTTTCAGTAATCATGCCTGCGCCGTAACGGTACAAATCTTTAATTTGATCTGCTGTAAGCACAGATGGGAAAGTTGCCCAATCTTGTATTGTTAAACCAGTTACCTCGACATAATCTACTGGCATCGGATACGGTGATCCAGAGTAAAATGTTCCGCTTGATGTTGTACTTTGCACTACGCCGTCAATATAAATGTTTTGTAAACCGCCACCTTCTGACCACGTAAACGCATAATGGTGTCCGTTAGAGTTTCCAAAATCGTTGCTTACTGTTGCTTTTTGACCGGGCCCTAACGCCGTATATCTAGCCTGCGCGCCAATACCTGTGCCAACAGTTTGATACTGAAAATCTAATTTTGATGTGCCAGTGTTTGGCAAAGTTGAGTTTTGTATTATGACATAGCCGCCACTGATGTTGCCTGAATAACTTGCCCAAAACGAAATAGTGGCAGATGACGCAACTGGTGCTGTTGCTTGGTTGTACCTGTAATTTGCGCCGTTAAAGTTGGCGGCTTTAGATAATAGTGATGGTGCAAGACTGTTTGTGGATGCAATAGTGTTTACTTCACCGCCGGCTGTGTATTGCGACAATGTGACTGGTTTTGCGCCAACATCAGTAATGGTTGTTGAACCAAGCGGATCGTTCATACGCCAGTAGTTATTTGGTGACAATGACTTGGTGTAGTCGTACACATAGTCTGGTAATAGTTCGGCAGATATTAAACTGATCGCATCAAAACACGACAACGTGGTAGTAGCAAACTTGCCTGCTTGATCCCATGCAGCTGGAAAACCATCGACAAACCCTCTAAACACGCTGTAAGTGACGCTGTTGCTTATGCCCTCAATTTTGATTTGGCGGCGTGGTAACAGTTTGCCGTAGTAAGTGCCAGCGGTGTTGAACGGATCAAATAGTCGAGAGTTGTTATTTAAGACAACTTGTGCTGTGCCAATAAATGGGCTGTAATCGTCAGACCTGCCACGCGAAACATTGGCAGAGTAAACATATTCTGTAATGTCCGTCCACGTTGGTGACGCAACGTATGGGCCGTCATTAAACGCGATACTAACTTTAGGTGTTGGCCAAGCCATAGTTACGCCAGAACGCTTGCCAGTGAGCCTGTGCGCGACTTGTAAGCGGTGAGCGCGTCCACAATGCCTTTACCGATTGCTACCGGATCACCTACACCAGTGTTAACGGTGATGTTTATGCCGCCACCCATTTGACCCATCCTCGACAATGGGATTACGGCCTCTGGGCCTGCCTCGCCAATCATTGCCAATGTTGGACTGTTTACAATGCCGCCTGTAGCCATTTTAGGAATAACTATTGGCTTGCTCGGATTTGGCTTGTCATCACCGTTTATAAAATTGCCAGCGCCTTTAAGGATGCCTGCTACTTGTCCGACAATTGGAAAAACAAGACCGCCAAGAAATCTTGCTGCAAGACCGCCAATTTTGTTAATGCGGTCCATTGCGTCTGCCAGTTTGTTAAAGCCAACAGCCATAGCAACAATTCCTGTAGCTGCTATAACGAACGGGTTTAACGACATTGCCACGTTTACTGCAACAATTGACGCGGCAACAGCACCAATCGCTGCAGCAATTTTGACAAACGCATCTGGGTTGTCTTGCGCCCAATCAGCAAACCTTTGCAAATATGGCAAACCTGCCTCAATAACTGGTATTAACGCCGCGCCGATTGACTCTTTAGTCTCGCCAATAGAGTTTTTTAGTATCTCCATTTTGCCTGCAGCGGTTTCTGCGTTTGCTGCTACCGCGCCACCAAACGTGCCGCCTAGCACGGCCATAACTTCGTCAAGGGTTGCACCCTCTTTAATCATTGTTGCCATCTCTGGAGACAACGTGCGCAATGCTTTGAAGTTGCCTTGATACGCTTTTGCCAACGCGTCAGCAACAGTTGTGCTGTCCATTTGCAGGCTTTGCGCAATGTCCATAACAAGGTTCATGTCTCTTGTAGCAACGTCAACATCTTTAGTGCCACGTACAAGCGCCTCTAACGCCTTGCGGTATTCGGTGTCAGCAATACCTGACGCTCGACTCATTGCGCTGATCTGATCCTCTGTGGCTTTAACTTGTGCGTCTGATGCGTCAGTAACGTTTTGTAAGGTAAGCGCCAGTTGTGCTTGTTCGGCTTGATCTTCCATTGCCGCTTTAGTAGCACCTACAAGCGCCGCGCCTAACCCTGCTAGTGCAGCTGCAGCCGGCACAGCCGCTTTCTTAATTGCAAACTGGGCTTTTTCACCTGCAGTTTCTAGTTGCTTAAATTGCTTAATTGCTTTAGAAACACCTTTGCCGTCAAACTCTGAAATAATTGGAATAGACAGCATTACATTGACCTGCTCACTGTGCGCGCAGTATCCAAGATCATCTTTTCCATTTGCTTTTCAATGCCTCTACGCGCTTTATACACGGCAGGGCCTATCAGTCGAGTGCGGCCAGCGCCTACAAAACCTAATTGGTTGCCAAGTTTGTTTGCGTTTGCGCGACCTGCAGTCTCAAAAATTGCTGCTGCTGGGTCTTTTTGCTCAATCAAGATTACGCCTACAGCGTTGCGCCGGGTGTCAATGCGTAGGCGCACACCGCTTTTGGCTTTGGCAACGGTAAATGGAAATACTTTACGACCTCGACTATCCCACTTGTATTGCATACCAGACAACGGCAACTCTGTGTATTTGTCTTTTGCCGCGTCAATTGCTGGCTGTGCAATGTCTTTGGCTTGTGCCCTAAAATCTTTTTGCAGCTGTGGGTCAATCTTTTTAAGCGCGTTAATGGTTTCTTTTGCGCCTACTACTTTGATAGTTGCTGTTGCCGACATTGTTACCGCTTTCCCTGCTCGTTAATAACTGTAATCACTGTAAGCAAGTCGCGCGTGCCAAACGGTATTTGTTGTTCAGGCCAGAAACCTGTTGCGGCACAAACTTCGGCTAGTTGCCGTCGATAAGTGCCGCGTCCGTAGGGTTTGGGTTAGTCACATCTGCCTCTGGTAAAACATCCATTTCAGGGTTTTCTTTTAGCCAGTCCATAAAGTCATCAGGCAGTTTTTCGCCTCTGACCTTTAGCAACGTGTAAGCCCAAAATGACCAATCGCGAAACCCAGAATTCTGTGCGTCCAATGGTTTCTTGTTAAATTTTTCTTCCCATAACGCAATGCTAAACAACGTGGTGTACAGGTACTCTGGCTCTGCATTGGTGGTACGGGTCAACTTAAGTTTGATACGCATATTGCCTGCCTTGTGTCGGGCCGTTGCCGGCTGTGATTGGTTACGCTACTGCAACGCTGTAAACGCCACCAGTAAACGTAATGTCAATTGTGTCAAGCGCGCCTAGTGCGGCGTTGACAATTGGCAAGGTTTCTAGGTAGCAACCCGTGAGTGTTGACTCTGGGTTGGTTGCGCTAGTAGCTGCGCTTGTTGGCTTAATCTTGACTGTTGTGGATGTGCCCACCAATGCAGCCAATGTTGCGTAAGTCTCTGTCGCAGCAAAACTGTTATACATAGTCAAAGTCAATGTGCTGTTCTCAAGTCCAGCCGTGTAAACGCGTGCGGTCTTGCCAAACGATGTGCTTTCCAATGCCTCGATCACGCGAGTCAAATTGGCTGCGCTGCACTGGTCGGTCAGGTCAACGGCATTAACCGTGACTAACGGGTTAGATAGGTAAGTGCTGGTAGCCATGTGGGTTAAATCTCCTCGTTGGTGTCTGTACTAGTTTTAGCAGGTTTTTTAGGTTTAGGTGTGGATTGCTCAACAATGAAACCGCCAGACAACAGCGCTGCCACGTTGATGCCCTCGTCCGGTATAAACGGATCACCGACAATGCCAAGTTTGCTTGATGCGATGGTATAAATCATGCTGTTTGTGCCTGCACTTTCACTGTTAAGTCATAGCAAGGGTAAGACGCGCCGCCAATGTCAATCGAGCCAGGTTGGCCAGATAGCACGATCACTTTAGATGCCAGCACCAACGCAACGATGCTTAGGATTTCGCGCAACACTGGCAAACCTGCAGGCCCAGAGCCAACAACTTTAAGCGGAAAATCCATAGTCACAATGTTGCCGTTACCTGCGTAGGTTGTAAAACTTGGCGCTAATAAGAACACGCAGTTGGGCACAAGCCGTGTCGGGTCTGTTACTACCCTTAGCGCAGTTACGGCCGTTAGCGTGGCTGCTACATCGTCTATAGCCTCGTTTAGTAGGTCTGTGTACGGTGCAGGCATTAGGCAACCGCTGGTCGGGGGATGCCCAACAATTGCTTAACTATTGGCGTTAACGATTGCTGGGTTGGTGTGCCCATTGTGTCAAACGCTGCATACGCAGTTTCTATTGACCCTCGACTACGCCACAGAGCTGCCGCATACATCAGCGTCCCGAGCGTGACATCGTGCCCCGGTGACGTGGTAAGGCTGTCAAAATAGCCTGACTCTTGCCGGCGGCGGTAACAGAAATCGTTAGCCGCGTTGCGCGCCGCTACAGCAAGCGTGTAATCATCTGATGGGTTAGTGATTGTCACACCTAAGTACGTGATGAGTTCCGCCGTTGTAATCCAACTGCAGTTTTGTGTATAAGTAACCGTGCCGGCATAAAACACCGCATAGTCAACATTGCTGCCTGTAGCGGCGTAGATGATCTGGTTAGGCCGTGCTACTTCCTCGTTGTAAAGAAACTCGCCAGTGGTGTTGTCAATCCCTGTGAACTCGTACTGTGGCAACGCCAGCACAGTAAACGTGCCGTTAAACGGCGCGCCAATCGAGCCAACAGTTATGGATTGCCCAACAACAATGTCAGTTGGCTCTAACGTGCTGATGCACGCGTAGTTAGCAATGAGTTGTTTTGTAGCGGTGTTGTAAGTTGCCATAGCGGTCTAAGTCCGCTACAGACTAAGCGATTACGATGCCCTGAATAAACGAGGACTTAGCAACAAATGTTGAAAAGTAACCGTAGTAAGAGAACGTGCGGCTTAGTGTTGATGGGTTAGCGATTGACAAAACACCCTGTTGTGCTTCGTAAATCTCAAAGCCCGGTGCGTAAACAACAAGCATTGTGCCAGAAGCGAAGTTGTTATCAACAACCAGCTGCAAGCCCATTACGTTCATGTTGTTGTAGCCCATGCCGCCAACTTTGCCAATTGAGTTTTGGCCCATAATGCCATCGGTGACATAACCCAAAACTGGACGTTTGTTGCTGTCCAACTGTGCACCCAACTTTTCCCACACGTCTGGGCTTACGCACAAGTGTGTTGGAAAGTAGTTGCTGTCCTCTGCAATTTCGCGTGCTGCGTCATACAAAGAACTAATCAACGATGTTGGGTCACCAGCGGTGACAGTCCAAGTTGAGCCTGATGCGGTCTTGCCTGAAACAAGTGCATCTGCTGCAATGTCATCAGTCTTAATCAGGTACTCACCTGCAAGGTCATTAAGAATAATGTTCATTGACGCTGGGTCAGTAAAGTCCATGTCTTGCATTGTCAACGTGACTTGACCTGCAACAGTTGACTTTGTAACCGTGTTAGATGCAATGACCATTGTGGTTGCGCTAACTGCAGAGCCTTCGGTCTGTGTTGCAGCGCTTGTGTGCGTGGTAATTGTTGGCCTGATAAAAGTCTTGCTTGGTGTGTTTGGCATCGAGCGCGCACCAAAAGCGGTGACAACTGGACGCACAAAGTTAAGGTCTTGGAACACTGGCCCAAGAACTGGAACTGGCAAAAGACCCGGTGTATCAGTTGTAAGAACATCGCCTGCAGCTGCTTGCAATGCTGATTGCTGATCGCGCACGGCTTCTTTGTATGCAGCGTTGACGTTGTGGAAAGTGTCTCCACCAGCGTGCATTGCTGCCAAATATTCGCCAGCGGTTGGCATAACAAATTTGCGTTTTGCTTGTGCAAAAATTGGTGCAGTTGGGATGGTTGCCTCGACTGCTGGGATGGTTGCTTCGCTCATGGTTTCTGTCTCCTGTGTAGGTTCTGTTTCTATAGTACTTATTTCTGGCTCGTCTTGTGGGATACTCGCCGCGATGTCGGTAATGATCGCACCTGCAAATGCTGGCACTGGCACAAGCGATAACTCAATCCAATCGGCGGCGGTCACGGTCACTGTGCCGTCTTTGGCTGTGGTGTATTTGATTGGGTTTACGCCAACCGATACAGAGTCCAAAACGCCGTCCTGTGCAAGAATTAACGCCTCATCGCCAGCCTGTGTTTTGCTGATCTTGGCCGTAAACATCATGCCCTCTGGCGTGTCCACGCGCTCTGTAACAATGCCAATGGCGTTAGTTGAGTCGTGGTTCATGTACAGGCGCGGTGCTTTACCGTCAACTGGCAGGCTGCCTGCCTCAAAGATTACTGACGTGCCATCGGCAACGGTGGCGGCAACGCCGTATGGTACTGCAATTCCTGTAATTTCGCGGCGGCCAGCCTCGCCAGCTGCAGCGTCAATCGTTACCTGTGATGCAATAAATTTAATCATGATTGCGACTGTACCTCATCGTAGGACTCTGGTTGTGCCATTTCGTTGCGCTCGCTGTAATCACCCATTAGGTACCCCTCAACGTCAAACTCAACATATGTGCCGTTAGGCAAAACATTGTTTTGGCTTAATGTGCCGGCTATGCAATCGGCGTAAGCGCGCGCGCCAAAAGTCCACAGATCGGCGCGGCTTTCACTGCTTGATTGGTAGGAATAACTGCCTACCGACACGCCCACCAAATATGGTGGCACGTTGCACAAGCGCGCCATTTCCATTGCCTGAAATTCTGCAGAGTCAATCAAAAGCATTTTGTCTGGGCTTGTGCTGGTTTCGGTGTACGACAAATACTCGTTTAGCGCGGCGGTCTGATTGGTCATGCGCGCTGCGTTAAACGATGACGCCAGGTCTGCGAGTTCCTGTGCGTTGAGGGGTTCCCCTCCTGTTTGTTTTAATATTCCTGCGGGAATTGCACTTGATGCGTTACGAAACCGTGCCGCCTCAAGTTTTAGCGCGGTAGCAACTGACTGTGTTGACATTGAGGTAATGCCCTGAATAGGTGACAAGAATTGGATTACATCGTTTGGGTCTAATTCGCCGCCGCTAAAAATAATTTGTTTAGACGGTGCATACCAGACAGGGCCAGACTGATCTAATGTCTGCACCATTGCGGCTGGTAGACGTGTAAACGATGCAGGATAACCGTCTGTTTTGCTTCGACTAGTGACGTAGAGGAAGCTTCTACCATAGAAAAATAAATCATCAAATAACCACGACAAAAGAAAGTTGTTTGGCACGGTTGGGTCAATGCGGCGTAACCATGTGCGCGGCGCTAATGGCACTTTTTCCATTTCGTTGCCATTCCACATTTCGTTGTACATACGCAATGGCATACAGCCAATTACAGATGCGATCAGGTCGCGTGCTCGACTAACAGTTGGCACAGACATTGCAGCGTTGCGTGCTTCACCCTCTGTGTAGTTGTAGTAAACGCCAACCATTGCAGCGCCACCGTTGTTAGATGACGGCGAGTAAAAGTTGTTGTAGCCAGTGCCAGCGGCAGCGGCTTTGCCTGCTGGCGGAGAAATAGCGGCTTTAGTCACTTTGTTAAATAATGCCATGTCTTTAGTGTGTCACAGTCTGTGCTTGTTGTGGTGGCATCGGCCCGGTATGCGATGCGGTATCCCGACGATAAGCAAGCCATCGAGCCGATGCCAATGTGAGCCTAGTGGTTAGACACAACCAACATTGGTTTGCCAGATGACGTGGGTCGGCTGGTTAAAGCTGCTGCCCAAACCATGCAGCGCGCCAACTCGATTGGGCCAGGTGATCGTTGGCTAGATAGCGCAATGCTGTTTTGTGAGCGAACAGCAACAGCGCGGCTGATGTGTTCGGCAAGTTGGTTGCTGCCGTCATGCCATAACAGTTTTTCGTTAATCATGTTTTTTACTGACGGCGTAAATTTAAGTATCTCGCCATACCCAACGACTACCCTGCGGCGCTCTAGAGATAGCGGCCAGTGGTTGTCAACGGTTGGTGTGATCGCAAACTTGATCTGTGGGTTAGCGCACAGGCGCTCTACGTGGCTTAACATTTCGCTAAATGTGTCTGCCACAAACTCGACTGTGGCCACTGTGCGGCGATCAGGTAAAGCCACGCAACGAACAGCAAAATAGCGTGTGTCATCAAGGCTGGTTTCGATCGCTACCGTGCCGCCGTCAGGTATCTCGCCCTCGTACTGCAAGGCAGGCCATTGCCCCGGCTGTATCCAAGATTTGTCGCTAGCCACCCATAGGTTGCAGGATGCGCGCAGGAACGCTGCTCGATCAGGGTTCTCGGACTCTGCCAGCAACGTGGCTTCGGTCAAAGTTATGCCCAACGCAGGGTTGCCGTACACCCACGCCTCTGGGGTCATCGGGTTTATGTCTGGCGGCGGTGACCACTCGGCAAAATAAAACGATGCGTTTTTGCCTGTGTCAATAGCGCGCAAACCTTGCTCACGCCAACGCAACATGGCAGTGCTTGCCTCTGTGCCAGCCGTTGACCACATAGACAACAACGGTGAAACCTGTGCGCGTTGAGCCGGCAACAGACCGCCGTCAATGACCTCGCGCGAAATATCCCACATTTCATCAGCCACCACCAGCGATGGGCTAGTGCCGTGACCAACAGAGTTATTGGCGGCGCGCACCAGCCAAGTTGAGCCGTCTGGCATTGTTACTCTGTTACGCCCATATGATTTCATTAGGGTTGCGTTAAAACGCTGTTCTAAAATAGGCGATAGTTCGTCAAACAACATGACGGCCAGATCGAGCCTGTGCGCTGTGGATAAAACAGTCTGTTTTTTGCCACGTATCTTTGGCATCTCGCACAGCCACCAACCAATCAGAGCTGTTAGCGCGGTGGTCTTGCCACATTGTCTGGCGGTAGAAACAAGGCTCACACGGTTAACTAACTCAAAGTTTTCGTCATAAAGCAACTGCCCATCTAGCGCGGTGTATTGCCAATCCATCAACTCGACATTTAGATGCTCGCTGGCCCATTCCCTAACTTGCGGCGCAAACGATCCCACATGATCAGGCCTCGATGTTTGCAATCTTGGCTGCGCGTGGCCAATCCCTGCCGGTTGTTGCTGGTTAGGGCTGGTTGGGATAGACAAGACTTGGGTCGGGGTGATGTTTTCTTTCCCAGAAAAAAACGTTTTAGATTTTGGCATTTCTATTGCATGGTTTCGCATTGCTTC
>JGI25930J51415_1000014_pt1 | contig 32418 bp, 30 predicted proteins | sample LauGreFa1BDMLBDN_2_FD_51415 | JGI IMG/M metagenome (IMG submission 51415) | reverse complement strand
AAAGTCAGTCTAAAGCCCATTAAGGTCACTTATGAGTACCAAGGCAATGCAGCGATTACTGGGGTCGAGGTTGGTGAGCGTATCGTCATCGAAGGGAAACAGAACTTAAGGCCCGGAGTCAAAATTAGGGAGGCTAAAGTAACTCCACCTAACAAACCTGCCGCAACCGAATCAAAGCCTACTGATGTAAAGCCCTCTGAAGCAAAACCCTCAGAGTCAAAACCCGCTGAGAAAAAATGACGCTCTCTGAGCTATGTATCCGCCGGCCGGTCATGACCGTACTGCTATCGGTGGTCACGGTGGTTGCTGGAGCAATCGCCTACACACGAATTCCAGTAGCAGCGCTCCCTAGCTTTAATACACCGGTCATCTCGGTATCTGCGTCCCTGCCTGGAGCATCGCCTGAGAATATGGCCTCCTCGGTAGCACTCCCTCTAGAAAAAGAGTTTTCCACCATTGACGGCATTTCGGTGATTAGCTCAGTGAACTCTTTAGGTTCAACCAATATCACCCTTGAGTTTAATAACGATCGCGATATTGATAAAGCAGCGGTTGATGTGCAAGCAGCACTCTTACGCGCTCAGCGACGTCTTCCGATCGAGATGACCGTACCGCCATCCTATCGCAAGGTTAACCCAGCCGATGCTCCGGTCTTAATTGTGGCGATGACCTCACCCTCCATGGATCTATCGGAGCTTAATGACTATGCTGAGAACTTGATCTCGCCGACGCTCTCCACGATTGATGGCGTTGCGCAGGTTAATGTCTTTGGTATTAAACGCTATGCAATTCGTGTTCAAGCTCGCCCCGATGCTCTGGCAGTCAATAACCTCACGATGGAAGATTTATCCATAGCGATCAACAAAGCAAACTCCAATACACCTCTGGGTGTTCTTGAGGGACCCCGTCAGCTCTTAACAATTTATGCCAATAAGCAATTAGTGACTGCGCAAGACTTTGCTAATGTCATCGTTGCTCAAAAAAATGGCTTGCCTATTTATCTCCGAGATGTTGCGGAGGTCATTGAAAGCTACGAGAACGTTCGTACCTTAGCCACCACCAATGGTGAACGCTCGATTGCTATTGCCATTCAACGGCAGCCGAACGCCAACACGGTCAAGGTAGTCGATGCTGTAAAAGCAATGATCCCGCAGTTTGAGAAACAACTACCGGGATCCATCAAGTTAACCTTGATTAACGATCGCTCCAACTCAATTCGTGAGGCGATCCATGATGTTAATTTCACCTTGGGCTTAACCGTAGCGCTGGTAGTGCTGGTGATCTTTTTATTCCTCAAGCATATTTCTGCGACAGTTATTCCCTCTCTGAGTCTTCCAATCTCCTTAATTGGAGCCTTCTTCTTGCTCTACTTTATGGGCTATAGCCTCGATAACATCTCATTGCTCGGCATTACCCTTGCAGTTGGTTTGGTTGTCGATGACTCGATCGTAGTGCTGGAGAACATCGTGCGTTACGTCGATGAGGGTATGGATCCACTCAAGGCAGCACTCAAAGGTAGTCGGGAGGTTGGCTTTACGATCATTTCGATTTCTTTATCTTTGGTGGCGGTCTTTATTCCACTCTTCTTTATGGAGGGACCGATTGGTCTGCTATTTAGAGAATTCGCCGTCGTGGTCACTCTAGCTATTCTAGTTTCAGCAGTGGTATCACTCACATTGGTGCCGATGCTTTGCAGTCGCTTTCTACCAAAACCAGGCCAACACCCACCAGAGTTTGCAATCACCAAGCAGTTTGATCGCTGGTTTAATTGGACTCAGAAAACCTACGTCCACTATTTAGACCTAGCCTTAGAAAAGCGTCAACGCGTTCTCTGGATCGCGATTGCTACTTTTGTGATCACGATCGCTATGTTTATTTTCACCCCTAAAGGCTTTTTTCCGGAGGAGGATATTGGTCAAATTACAGTGACCACCGAAGCCGATCAAGACATCTCGTTTAAAGCCATGTTGGACTTACAAGACAAAGCAGCAGAGATAGTAGCCAACGACCCCAATGTGGCGAACTTTGTCTCGATTCTGGGTGGCAATCTCAGCTCTGGAAGTAATACAGGCCGGTTCTTCATTGTGCTCAAGCCCCGCGGTGATCGCGAATCCATGAAGAAGGTCCTAGAGGGGTTGCGGATAAAGTTTAGAGATCTTCCTGGCCTGCAAGTTTTTATGCGTCCTGTGCAGAATTTACAGCTTGGCGGTCGTGCAAGTAAAAGCCGTTATCAATTTACCTTGCAAAGCGTGGGTTTTGAGGGGGTCAATGAATGGTCCGAGAAATTGCTCGAGAAAATACGCAGCGACCCCATCTTCCGCGATGTCACCAGTGACTCCCAATTAAAGGGTCTAAATGTTCAAATTGATATTAATCGTGAGAAAGCTGCTCAATCAGGCGTAACCATAGCGGATATAAGACAGGCTTTATACAATGCATTTGGGCAGCGCCAGGTCTCGACCATCTACACCAGCGTCAATACGTATTACGTGATCTTAGAGACCGCCGAGGATCAGCGCCAGTTTGAAACAGATCTTGCCAAAGTATTTGTGCGAGGACGCTCCACCAATCAACTCATACCGCTATCCAGTCTTGCTTCATTCAAGCGCACTATTGGTCCNACTGCNGTNAACCATCAGGGCCAGATTCCAGCGGTGACTCTCTCCTTTAACTTAGCTCCAGATGTTCCCCTTGGTGATGCAACCGACAAGATTGAGAAATACGTTAAAGACATTCAATTACCGCCCTCCATCATTACAAGCTATGGCGGTGATGCTAAGGTATTTAAAGGTAATCAGGGCGGTCAATTTATCTTGATCATTGCCTCCCTGCTGGTTATTTATATTCTGTTGGGCGTTCTCTATGAGAGCTATATCCATCCCATTACGATTTTGGCTGGTTTACCGTCTGCTGCAATTGGTGCGCTACTTTCACTTTGGATGTTTGGAATGGAGCTCACGATCATCGCCACGATTGGTATTTTGATGCTGATCGGGATTGTGAAAAAGAATGCCATTCTAATGATTGACTTTGCCTTGGATGCGCAACGCAATCAAAACATGAGTCCTACTGAGGCAATTCGTTCGGCATGTATCCTGCGTTTCAGACCGATCATGATGACTACCTTGACAGCTATCGTAGGCGCCCTACCCATCGCCCTTGGCTTAGGTGCTGGCGCTGAGTTACGGCAACCTCTCGGGGTGAGCGTCGTTGGTGGATTAATCCTCTCTCAATTCGTTACTTTATTTATTACACCGGTCATCTATCTCTATCTTGATCGTTGGTCTGGTAATGGCCCCCTTGAAATACCGCCCGAGATGCTGAAAGACACCTAAAGACCTTACAATTAGGCATGCGTCAAATTATTCTAGATACAGAGACAACCGGACTTAATCCCGCCACGGGTGATCGGATTATCGAGATTGGTTGTATTGAACTTATCAACCGTCGCCAAACTGGTAAAACACTTCATCACTACATTAATCCAGAGCGTGATATCGCCGAGGGTGCGTTTGCGGTTCATGGACTCTCCAGAGAGTTCTTATCCGACAAACCCTTGTTTGCACATATTGTGGAAGAGCTGACAGAGTTCGTAAAAGATGCCGAGGTGATTATTCATAATGCGCCATTTGACCTGTCATTCCTCAATACTGAATATGCCTTGTTAAAGCGACCGATCTTTACAGAGCATGTTGAGAAGGTAGTGGATACCTTGATCGATGCAAGACGTATGTTCCCAGGAAAGCGTAACTCTTTAGACGCTTTGTGTGAACGCTTTGCGATTAGTAATGAACATCGCACCTTACACGGCGCCTTACTCGATGCTCAGTTATTGGCCGAGGTATATCTCGCCATGACCCGGGGTCAGGAGGATCTCACCATTGATTTAATTGATTACAGTACTAACGGCTTAAATGGTTTAGAACGAGCTCCTCTACCAAGCAATCTAGTTTATTTCAAGGCTAGCGATCTCGACTGTGAGGCACATAGCAAAGCCCTTGAGGAGATCGGCAAGGCTAGCAAAAAGACCCCGGTCTGGGGTCTTTAGAACGCCCAACTACTCGTGTGTTAAATCGCTGCAGCGATTGCCTTACCTAAATCCTCAGTACTCGCTTTGCCACCAATATCAGGAGTTAGTGGTGCATGCCCCGGTCCTGCCGATAAGACTTTCTCGATTGCATTAAATACTGCTTGACCAGCCTCTGGATAGCCGAGATGGTCTAGCATTAATGCAGCGCTCCATATTTGTCCAATTGGATTTGCAATCTTCTTGCCATAAATGTCTGGGGCAGAGCCATGCACTGGCTCAAACAGGGATGGGAACTTACCCTCTGGATTAATACTGGCCGATGGCGCTACTGCAATCGTTCCGGTACATGCAGGTCCCAAATCAGAGAGAATGTCGCCAAACAGATTGGAGGCAACCACCACATCAAAACGATCTGGGTTCATCACAAACTGTGCGGTCAAGATATCAATGTGGTACTTATCAGTCCGCACATCAGCATAATTTTTTGCCATAACCTCAACCCGCTCATCCCAGTATGGCATGGTAATCGCAATGCCATTCGACTTAGTGGCTGATGTCAGGTGCTTTTTGGGTCGGCTCTGAGCTAACTCATAAGCAAACTTGAGAATACGATCGACACCGTGCCGAGAGAAGACAGATTCTTGCACCACAATCTCACGCTCTGTATCAGCAAACATCTTTCCACCAACTGCTGAGTACTCTCCCTCAGTGTTCTCGCGCACTACAAAGAAATCAATATCGCCCGGTTTGCGATTAGCGAGTGGGCATGGTACTCCTGGTAGTAAACGGACTGGCCGTAAATTAACGTATTGATCAAAGCCACGGCGGAACTGAATCAAGCTGCCCCAGAGTGATAAATGGTCTGGCAAGATATTGGGCATACCAACAGCGCCAAAGAAGATAGCGTCATACTTCATCAGAGTATCAAACCAATTGTCTGGCATCATCTTGCCGTGCTTTTGATAGTAATCGCAACTTGCAAAATCAAAGTGATCAAACTGAAATTGAATCCCGAACTTTCGTGCGGCTGACTCTAGGGCACGAACGCCCTCTGGCATCACCTCTTTACCGATTCCATCTCCCGGAATAACGGCGATTTTTGGATTTACTATTTTTTTCTGGATGTTCATTGCGTACGGTCTCGATTAATGGCTAAAGGATCTGATTTTACTAGCTGATTGCTCGCCGGATCTCACGATCGGCCTTACGTTCTTTCTCTCTTGCCTCTTCATCGGTTTCTGCGGCTGGAATAGAAAGAGCCGCCTCTACCATTCGTAGATTATCTTTTGGGCAAATAGGAGCTCCGTAACTAGACCAACGCTTTAAGAGGGTTACCTCAAAACCGCACTGCGGGCAGGTCGCTTTATTACGACTTAGATTACTTGATCTTGGGGGTGGAAAAACAATAGCTTGATGGGGATAAGGTCCTAATTTTTGGCTAATGGTCATTAGACGCACTTGCAACTCTTCAGAGGCATGCGCCATGCGAGCTGGCCCCTCTAAACCAACCGATTGGCAAATCCCTTTAAAGTCCTCACCATGACCGCTGTGACAGTCATCCACTGCATGACATAACTCGTGCACCAAGGTATCTAACAATGCAACTGGGTCATCTAATTTCGGTGAAATAAAGATCTCATTAACGCCACCACCCGATCGCTCACGAGGCCAACACTGACCTAGGGTGGTCCGTGGGCTACTGGAGGCTGGAAAACCGCAAGAGACTCGAACTGGTGGAATGGCATAGCCTGCCTTTGAGAAAATGGGCTCTAAATGACGAACACCGTCTTGAAGCCAAGCTTCGCGGGTTGTGTGTGGAACGGCTAACTGACTCATGATCTGATTCTGGAAGGGGTATATGAATTGGGGTATTCTAAAAGGGAACAATTTGTAGATCTGTGAGCATAAACGTATTTCTTAAAGAGGGATCCATTCCTTGAAGAATCTAGCTAATCTCAGTGCCAGCCAAGCAGCCAGAGCGCTTGCCCAACGAGAAATCAAAGCCGAAGATTTACTACTCGATTGTCTAAATCAAATTGGTTTACGTGAGAACCAGGTGCATGCCTGGGTCAGTTTGGGTAAGGAACATGCCATCCGCACTGCCCAAGAACTAGACCGAGGTGCGGTACAAGGAATACTGCATGGCTTACCGATTGGAGTTAAAGACCTCTTTGATACGCATGATCTTCCCACTAACTATGGCTCACCGATTTATGGCAATAATCATCCGGTATGTGATGCGGTATCTGTCTCCTTGATGCGAGAAGCAGGAGCAATTGTTTTAGGCAAAACCGTGACTACGGAGTTTGCTAGCTTTAAGCCTGGTCCTACCTGCAACCCACGCAACTTAGATCACACACCAGGGGGCTCTTCCAGCGGATCGGCCGCCGCTGTAGCCGACTGCATGGTACCGCTCGCCACGGGTAGTCAAACTGCAGCATCCATCATTCGACCTGCTAGTTATTGTGGAGTTGTAGGATACAAACCCAGCTATGGAAAAATCAGTACCGGGGGTGTAAAAAGTTTATCGGTATCACTGGACACGCTTGGTGTTTTTGGAAGAACTGTATCCGATGTGGCTCTTGGCGTTGCTGCCATGTCAGCCGATCATGATCTTGCTAAGATCGACCCGCTCGAGCATAAGGTTCGCATTGGTATTTGTAGAACATCTGATTTCGCAATGGCTCAAGCAGAAACTGCAGCCGCTCTCTCCTTAGCAGGCTTTGCAGCGAAGTCCTTTGCAAAAGATGGCGTTTCTGAGATTACCCTTCCGCCCTCTTGCGCAACGCTAACTGAGATCCAGACAACGATTATGTTGTTTGAAATGGCTAAAAGCTTTACCTTCGAGAAACTTAATCATCTGGATCAAATTAGTACAACCCTTCAAACCATTATTCAACGCGGTGATGCGATTAAATACTCTCAATACAGTGAGGCCTTGACCCAGGCGTGGCGAGCTGGCGCAGAGCTCTGCCAAGCATTTGAAGATCAATTCGATATTCTGATTGCACCAAGCGCTACAGGCGAAGCTCCGCACACCATAGAACAAACTGGCGATCCTGTATTTAGTCGTGGCTGGACCTTAATGGGTTTACCCTGCATCAACTTGACAGTCACCAGCGGTCCTAAGGGTTTGCCGGTGGGCGTAACCTTAGTTGCAGGCCCAAGACGTGATCGCCTACTACTCAGTGTGGCACACGCCTTAGCGCAAAACCTATCAGACCCGCTAGCACTCAATCAAGCTTGATGTTGGCTGATTTAATCGCCTTTTGCATCAATGCAATTTCTTTCTTGAGTAAGGTATCGGTTCCCTGCGGATTAAGATAGCGTACCTCAATCCCTGCTGCATCCCCTCGTTGCTTGGCTTCAGGAAGCTCTAAAGCCTTTTTAACATCCTGCGTTAATTTATTCACGATCGCTGCAGGTGTTCCAGCGGGAGCATACAAAGCAACCCAAGACTCGAGTTCAAAACCAGGTAAGCCTGCCTCAGCAACTGTTGGCACATTGGGCATCATCGGATGACGCGCCTTACCTGTAACAGCTAAAGCCTTTAATTTGCCAGTTTGGACATGCCCCATGACAGAAGGTGGCGTTGTAATAAAAACCTGAACCTGCCCTGCCAGTACGTCCTGGATGGCTTGGCCTGATCCCTTGTATGGAACATGGGTCAACTTAATGCCAGTGGCTTGCTCAAAGATCTCTGTACCAATATGCGATACCGAGCCGTTACCTTGTGAGGCATAGTTCAACTTACCTGGATTAGCTTTTGCATAAGCAATAAACTCTTTAAGATTATTGGCTGGAACTGATGGATGAACCGCAATGACATTCATCGCAACTGTCAGCAATGCAATGGGAGTGAAGTCTTTAAACGGATCCCAACTTAATTTATCCATAAGCAATGGATTGGCGGCATGGTAACCCGAGTAAGAAGCCAATAAGGTATAGCCATCTGGCTTACTCTTAGCCACATATTGGTAGGCGATATTACCGCTTGCACCTTGGCGGTTATCAATGATGATCGATTGCCCAGTCACTCGGTTAAGAGGCTCCGTTAGTAAACGAGCCGATGCGTCGACCAATCCTCCAGGAGGCACGGGTACGACGATCGTGATGGGGCGATCTGGAAATGTTTGTGCATGGGTTATGCCAGCCAGCATGAATACAGTAGCTAAAAATCCCATGATTTGTTTAAGTTGCAAGAGTCTTACTGTGCGCATGTGTCGTCTCCAAAAATTATGTTCATCATTATCGTAATATCTTAACGCTGTCCCATTTTGACATCGGCAAATACTGCCTGAGCCTCACGCGGTAGGCAACGCCAGTATTGTGGGCTAGCTGATACATGCCCCTGTAATGCAGCGGCTGCCTCCCATCCCCACCGGGGTTTATACAAGAAGGCTCGGGCTAAGGCAATTAAATCCGCTTCGTGATTTTGCAAGATCTCTTCTGCTTGAATTGGCTCAGTGATTAAGCCAACCGCCATGGTTGCCATACCGGTTTTTTGCTTAATCTCTTTTGCAAAGGGCACTTGATAATTAGGCCCCAACTGAATTTTCTGTTTAGGGGAGATACCGCCAGAAGAAACATGGATGTAATCACACCCCAATAACTTTAGCCGTTGTGTGAGCTCAACCGACTCTTCAAGACTCCAACCATTCTCAATCCAATCAGATGCCGAGAGCCTAACTCCTAAGACCCCGCCCCACTCTTTACGTACCGCAGAAAATAGCTCCAGCACAAAGCGCATCCGATTCTCAAGGGAGCCGCCGTATTGATCCTGACGTTGATTGGCAATCGGCGATAAGAACTGATGCAATAAATAGCCGTGAGCAGCATGCAATTCAATTCCATCGATCCCAATTGTTTTCGCTCGTCTGGCTGACTCGACAAAGTTCTTAATAATGACTTGCATCTCTGCCGTGCTTAACTCATGGGGATTGCGCTCACCATCTAGCTGAGGAATTGCGGAGGGCGCCTGGGTCTCCCAGCCGCCATTCTCTGATGGAAGGATCTGACCACCTTGCCATGGTGCTGCACTTGAGGCTTTGCGACCAGCGTGAGCCAGCTGAATAAACACCCGTGTCTTCGGGGCAAGTTTGCGTGCCCGCAATAATTTATCTTCTAATGCAGTCTGAGTTTTTTGATCCCATAGCCCTAAACAATAGGGAGTGATGCGGCCTTCGGGACTTACTGCTGTGGCTTCAATAATAAAGAGCCCTGCCCCGCTGTTCAACAAATTACCCCAGTGCATTAAATGCCAATCACTTGCCTCACCCTCTACTGCCGAGTATTGACACATAGGCGCCACCACGACTCGATTCGGTAATTGCATAGAGCCCTCTGGGGCAGGTAGTGAATAGTCTGAAAATAAGAGGCTCATGGGATAAATGACCAAAAGTGATTGAAAGGATTAAAATGATACCAAGTGATTCTTAAGACCCTTTCTGGTTGCCAAGACAATCTAGGCCCAATCATCAATACGAGACATAATTACCATGAACGCTCCACAAGCCTTTGAAATTAAAGAAGATATTGCTCACTATATCGGTGGTCAAGTTGTTTTGCCACAAGGCACACGTTTTGCCGATGTGCACAACCCTGCCAAGGGCTCGGTAGCCCGTCGCGTTGCTCTCGCTAGCAAAGCCGATGTGGGCAAGGCTGTTGCTGCAGCACAAGCAGCCTTTCCTGCTTGGGGCAATACCTCGCCGCTTCGTCGCGCCCGTATTCTCTTTAAATACCTTGACCTTCTGAACCGTCATCGCGATGAACTCGCCGCCATCATCACCGCTGAGCATGGCAAAGTCTTTACTGATGCTCAAGGTGAAGTCACCCGCGGTATTGAGATCTTAGAATTTGCGACCGCTATCCCAGAACTCTTAAAGGGAGATTACACCGAGCAGGTCTCAACCGATATCGATAACTGGGTTATGCGTCAACCTTTGGGTGTTGTAGCAGGGATTACCCCCTTCAATTTTCCAGTCATGGTGCCGATGTGGATGTTCCCCGTTGCGATTGCATGCGGCAATACCTTCATCCTCAAACCGAGCCCGACCGATCCCTCTGCCTCCTTATTGCTTGCGCGCCTTTTGAAAGAGGCTGGATTGCCAGATGGCGTCTTTAATGTTGTACAAGGGTGATAAAGAGGCTGTAGATGCATTGATTGAGCATCCAGATGTCAGAGCAATTAGCTTTGTGGGTTCGACCCCAATCGCTAATTACATTTATGAGCGCGGCGCTCATTTTGGTAAGCGCGTTCAGGCTTTAGGTGGTGCCAAGAATCATATGGTGGTCATGCCCGATGCTGATATTGATAAAGCGGTGGATGCCTTAGTTGGCGCAGCCTACGGATCTGCTGGTGAGCGCTGCATGGCAATCTCAGTTGCCGTATTAGTGGGCGAAGCAGCTGACAAAGTAATGCCTAAATTAATTGAGCGTACCAAAACCTTGAAAGTGAAGAATGGTCTTGAGCTTGATGCTGAGATGGGTCCCATCGTAACGCGTGCGGCTCTCGATCGCATTACAGGCTATATCGAAAAAGGTGTTGCGGGTGGGGCTAAGCTTTTAGTAGATGGTCGNGGACTTAAAGTGCCTGGCTTTGATCAGGGGTTCTGGTTAGGCGGNACCCTCTTTGATGCAGTTACACCTGATATGACCATTTATAAAGAAGAGATTTTCGGTCCTGTGCTCTCGTGTGTACGGGTTGCTAATTTTAGTGAAGCACTCGATCTAGTGAATGCTCATGAGTTTGGCAATGGCGTAGCTTGCTTCACCAGCGATGGCAATATTGCTCGTGAGTTTGCCCGTCGCGTTCAAGTTGGTATGGTTGGTATTAATGTACCNATTCCGGTACCGATGGCTTGGCACGGATTTGGTGGTTGGAAGCGCTCCTTATTTGGTGATACCCATGCCTATGGCAAAGAAGGGGTGCGTTTTTATACCAAGCAAAAGAGTGTCATGCAGCGTTGGCCTGAGAGCATCTCAAAAGGTGCTGAGTTTGTCATGCCAACCTCGAAGTAACAACTACTTTTTTCTTGAGATGAACATCGCTGGAACCGTCAGGTTCCAGTAGATGGCTGCGGATCGAAAGCAAAAGATTAGTAAGATACAAGCAATCGATCCTGGCATTGCATACTCTGGGAAATAATTTAGGAGTAAGACATAAAGCATGCAACCGAGTGATACGGGAATTGCATATAGCTCATAGGACATTAATAAGGTTTTGCGACCTGCCAATACATCCCGAATCAATCCCCCACCAATTGCTGTTACAACCCCCAAGATAATGGCTGCTTCGGAGCCACCGAAATCTTCATGCCAAGCCTTATCCGCCCCCTGTATCCCAAACAAAGCGGCCCCCAGACCATCGATATAAAGAATGGCTTTATACAACTGAGGCTGAGAAAGTATTGACTCGGAATAAAAGGTAATGATGCTGGCAATTGCAGCAACCAAGATATAAATAGGTGCATCGGCCCAAAAGACTGGCACCCCCATAATCACATCCCGAATGGTTCCGCCACCAATGGCTGTGATGATTCCTAAGACCAGAACCCCAAAGAGATCAACGCCCCGCTCCGAAATAGCAAGAACACCTGTAATTGCAAAGGCTGCCGAGGCAACGATACCAACCCAAAAACTAAGCTCTTCCATCGAGCCTTCCTAGTCAATAAATAGAGAGGAAGTAATTATTGCAAAGTATTTTTGAGGAGCGGCATTTCTGGGAGGGCTAGTACATCAATCCCCTCCTCACGTAAGGCACTTACCTCATCCGCACTGGTCTGCCCCCGAATACTCCGCTCAGGAGTTTCCTTGTAATGTATCTTTCTGGCTTCTTCTGCGAATGATGAGCCCACATCCTCTGATTTATTGACTAGATCACGCATGGCCTTCATAAAGGTTGCTTGGATCTGCTTCTCCAATTGGCCATGATCAGCATTGGATAAAGCAATCGTTTGCGCAGGCTCTGTTGTCACCGAGGCGGGCTGCAATTGCTCCGGACTAGCTCTGCCACCAATATGCGGTGCCGATGGTAAGCGTCGCACCTCAGCGTTATCGCAAATGGGGCAGCCTAAGCCTCCACCCGACTGCTGGCTCAGGAAATCGTCTTCAGACACAAACCAGCCCTCAAAGTGATGCTCATGAGCGCAAGCTAAGTTATAAACTTTCATGGGTAATAGATGGGGGCCTCTGGCCTGAATTCAAGAGAGAAAGAGTATTTTTGTAGATATTGCCAGTTTAATGCTTTATGGCTTAGGAGTTTGATGAGGCGCGTCGGCGACGCTCTAACCAGTAAGTCGAGATGATAGTTTTTACATCCGTAATCTTGCCAGATTCTACCCACTCCAAGAGCTCTTCTAAGGGCGCTGCAAAGACGTCCAAAAACTCTTCCTCATCAAGTCGTGCCGGACCTGGGATTAAGCCCTCAGCCAAATAGATATCAATGAACTCGGTTGAATACGAAATCACTGGATGAATACGCCTAATCTTGCTCCAGCGCTTGGCGGTATAGCCGGTCTCCTCTTGAAGCTCCCGCTGAGCGCACAAGAGCGGATCTTCGCCGACATTTAACTTACCGGCAGGGATCTCGATCACAGCCTGAGAGATTGGATAGCGGTATTGGCGCTCCAATAAAATACGGCCATCATCTAATACAGCCAGAATAGCAACCGCTCCAGGGTGCTCTAGGTACTCGCGTAGGGCATGCTGCCCATCTGGTAAAGAGACGGTATCGCGCTTCATTTTGAGGAAGATGCCATCGTATACTCCCTCCCCGGATATCCTTTTTTCGACGAGATGATCTTCGTCATGGGCGAGGTCTTGGAAGGATTTCTCGCTCACGCTCTACTCTCTATTTAAGAACCAATGAGAGTACTGCGCATCGCATTCAAGCACAAGCTCATGAGTCCAGCAGGGAATATTCCGAGAACAAGGATCATTAAACCGTTAATGCCAAGAATGCCCTTAGCAAAACTGGTGCCATTCACAGACTGCTCATGCACCGGCTCATCAAAATACATGACCTTAACAACGCGCAAATAGTAGAAGGCACCGATTAAGGAAGCAATCACTGCGATCACAGCCAACACGATGAAATCTGCATCCACCAAAGCTTCCAATACAGAGAGTTTGGCTGCAAATCCAACTGTCGGCGGAATCCCGGCTAATGAGAACATCATGACGAGCCCAATAAATGCATACCAAGGATGCTTACGGTTGAGACCCTTCAACCCCTCCAAGGTCTCACAGTCATAGCCCTTGCGCGAGAGAACCATCAGGAAGCCGAAGGTACCCAAGGTAGTAATCACATAGGTAATGGCATAGAACATCGAAGCACTGTATGCATGATCATCAAAGACTGACAACATACCCAGTAATACAAAACCCATTTGGGCAATTGCTGAGTATGCCAACATCCGTTTAAGGTTGGTTTGCGCAATGGCTGTGACATTGCCGAGTACTAGAGATAGTACTGCCAAGATCATTAGCATCGGCTGCCAATCTGAAATCAAGGGCAATAAGGTATTAATGAGCAAGCGGAATAGCAAGGCAAACGCGGCCAGCTTTGGGGCTCCGGCAATCAGCAAGGTCACTGCTGTCGGCGCTCCCTGGTAAACATCAGGCACCCACATATGGAATGGCACTACCCCAAACTTAAAGGCTAAGCCAGCCACAATGAAGACCAGGCCAAATGCCATCACTAAGTGATTAATTCTGGGGTCGAGCAGGAGTCGTAGGATCTCTAGTAAATCCAGTGACCCGGTTACACCATAGATCATTGACATACCGTAGAGCAAGAATCCAGATGCTAATGCTCCCAAGACAAAATACTTAATAGCAGCTTCAGAAGAGAGGCCGCTGGAGTGGCGCATCGCCACTAATCCATAGGTGGACAGCGCCATTAACTCTAAGCCAAGGTATAAGGTAAGAAGATTTGCTGCAGAGATTAAGACCAGCTGTCCTAANAAAGCAAATAGGGTTAGCACAATGAAGTCCGGTCTAAACAGGCCCCGATCAATCAAATATTGCTTGGAGTAAATAAGGCTGAGGAGTAAGGCAAAGCAAGATCCAGCCTTTAACAAATTAGCAATTGCATCGGACTGGAACAATCCAGCCATTGCAAGGTAAGGAAGATCAGCGATCCGTGTAATGAATGCGGCACCCAAACCAATTAAGAGAAGGCAAGCCACCGAGTACACATAGGATGCGGCTCTAGGAGCATGAAATACATCCTGCTCAGGACCGCCCTTCGCTTCTTTAACAAACGCACTACTGACCAACAATAAGCAGCTGATCGTAATTAAGACGAGCTCTGGAGCAATCGCGATAAGGTCAAAGGAGTCCATAAATGTACTTTACTCAGAGTTTGCTAATAGCGACATGCTCAAGCAGTTGCATCACTGCTGGATGAATAATGTCGGTGAATGGTTTTGGATAGACGCCCATACCGATCACGCAGATCGACAAAACAATGAACATCATAAACTCACGATTATTTAGGTCCACCAAGCCATCAACCTGAGGATTGGCAATGGCGCCAAAGATAACGCGCTTAACCATCCATAGGGAATATGCCGCACCCAGGATCAAGGCAGTGGCCGATAAGAGTCCAATCATGAAGTCATAATCGACAGCGGCCAGGATCACCATAAACTCCCCCACAAATCCAGAGGTTGCTGGTAAGCCACAGTTGGCCATCGCCATCAATACCATGAAAGCGGAGAACTTAGGCATCCGGTGAACCACGCCACCATAATCCGCAATCTGGCGTGTATGCATACGATCGTAGAGAACGCCAATAGCCAAGAACATCGCACCCGACACAAAACCGTGAGAGATCATCTGAATAATACCGCCCTCGATACCCAAAGGACTAAAGATGAAAAAGCCCAAGGTCACAAAGCCCATATGTGCGATCGATGAATAGGCCACGAGTTTTTTCATGTCCTGCTGGACTAAGGCAACTAAGCCAACATAAATGACCGCCACCAAGGATAAGAAAATTATGAAAGGGGCAAGATACTGACTTGCATCTGGCGCTATCGGCAAGGAGAAACGCAAAAATCCATACGCACCTAGCTTCAACATAATAGCTGCCAAGACCACGGAGCCACCAGTAGGCGCCTCCACGTGCACATCGGGCAACCAAGTATGTAGCGGCCACATGGGAACCTTAACCGCGAAGGCCATGAAGAAGGCAATGAAGAGCAAGACCTGCTCAACAATATCGAGTTTCGTGTGATGCCAAGCTAATATGTCAAAGGTATTGCTAAGGTTGTACAAATAAAGCAATGCTATCAAGGCGAGTAATGATCCCAGCAAGGTATACAAGAAGAACTTGAATGCCGCATAGATACGATTTTTACCACCCCATACACCGATGATGATGTACATCGGGATTAGAGTAGCCTCGAAGAATATGTAGAAAAGTAAACCATCAAGCGCAGAGAACACACCGATCATCAAACCCGAAAGGATCATGAAGGCGGCGTAATACTGCGATACCTTCTCAGTAATCACCTCCCAAGCCGCAATCACCACAAAAATATTAATGAAGGCGGTCAGAACTACAAACCAAACCGAGATACCGTCAACTCCCAAAGAGTAATTAATGTCGTAGCGGGGAATCCAACTGAACTTCTCCACAAATTGCATGCCTGGATTTGCTAGATCAAAATTAGTAATCAGTGGCAATGTAGCGATGAATCCAAGAATAGCGCCAAACAAAGCAAGATAACGGACGCCAGCCGATGGACGCTCTGAGCCATAGATCAAGATGATCAGACCAAAAACAATCGGGATCCAAATGGCGTAAGAAAGAATCATGGTGAAGGCTTTACTTAATAAGCGATATAAATGTGGGTATACAAAATCCAGGCTAACAAGCTAACTAAACCCAATATCATGGCAAAGGCGTAGTGATACAAATAACCCGATTGCAATTGCCGAATCACGCCCGAGAACTTACCAACTAAATGTGCACTACCGTTAACCACCCAACCATCAATGACCCGTTGATCACCCTGCTTCCATAAACCACCACCGATCAAGAGTGCGCCCTTGGCAAATATCCATTGATTAAGATCATCTAAGTAGTACTTGTTATCCAAAATTTTCTTAAGAGGAGCAAAGACTTTGGCAATCTTCTCGGGGAGTGAAGGAACCCATAAATAACAGATAGCAGCCACAAGCACTCCGAGCGCCAAGAGTAAAAATACGGGGGTCGTAAATCCATGCAAGGCCATCGCCACTGGTCCATGAAAATGGGATGCCAGGGTCGCCATCGCCGGATGCTTTACCGCATCCACAAAAATTGCATCCCCAAAGAACTTGCCAAAGAGCATAGGATCAATGGTGTAGTAACCAATAATGACCGATGGGATCGCTAATGCGATGAGAGGTAGAGTAACTACCCAAGGAGACTCATGAGGTTTCTGTCCCGGTGCAAGCCCATGGTGTTCATCATGGCCATGGTTATGGTCATCGTGACCAAATCGCTCTTTGCCATGAAACACATAGAAGTACAAGCGGAAGGAATACAAAGCGGTCACAAAGACACTCAGCATGACCGCAAAGTAAGCAAAGCCTGAGCCAGGAATAGTACTAGCGGCGACCGCTTCAATAATCGAGTCTTTAGAGTAAAAACCGGAGAAGAATGGTGTACCAATCAGTGCTAACGATCCTAATAGCATCATCAAGCAGCTAATCGGCATATGCTTCCATAAACCGCCCATCTTACGCATATCTTGCTCATGATGCATGCCAATAATGACGCTACCAGCACCTAAGAACAATAAGGCTTTAAAGAATGCATGGGTCATTAAATGGAATATGGCGATTGGATAAGCAGATACTCCGAGAGCAACGGTCATATAACCTAATTGTGAGAGTGTGGAATATGCCACCACCCTCTTAATATCGGTCTGCACGATTCCTAAAAAGCCCATAAAGAGTGCAGTAATCGAGCCNATGACCAAAATGAAACTCAAGGCAANATCCGATAGCTCAAAGAGAGGTGACATTCTGCTAACCATAAAGATGCCAGCGGTCACCATGGTCGCAGCNTGAATCAATGCAGAGATCGGGGTTGGGCCTTCCATGGAATCTGGTAACCACACATGGAGCGGGAACTGGGCTGACTTGCCCATTGCACCAATAAATAAACAGATACAGGCAACTGTTATCAAGTTCCAGCTCGTACCTGGCACTGTTTGAGCAGCCATCACAGTATTTTGGGCAAAGATATCGGCATAGTTCATAGAGCCAGTNGCNGCCAATAACAAACCAATCCCTAATATGAAGCCAAAGTCACCAACCCGGTTCACCAAGAAAGCTTTCATATTGGCAAAGATCGCAGTGGGTCGGTCGTAATAAAAACCAATCAAGAGGTAAGAGACTACGCCTACCGCTTCCCAGCCGAAGAACAGCTGCAACATATTGTTGCTCATCACCAGCATCAGCATGGCAAAGGTGAACAGGGAAATATAAGCAAAGAAGCGGTTATAGCCCTCCTCGCCTTTCATATAGCCGATGGTGTAGATATGCACCATAAGAGATACAAAGGTCACGACAACCATCATCACAGCCGTTAGAGGATCGATTAAGAACCCAATATCAAAACTGAGCTCGCCTAATTTCATCCAGGTATAAACGCTACCATCAAAATAGTAGCCATTATTTACTTCAAGCAAGACCCAGCACGAAAGGATTAAGGAAATTGCAACGCCTAATATGGTTAAGGACTGGGTTGCAATCTGTCCAATTCGATTACCTAAGAATCGAGTTCCTAATAAACCAGCCATGGCAGAACCGACCAGTGGGGCTAGCGGTATTGCGCAGAGATGGGCTGTAGTTAAGGAGGATGCCATACGGATTAGCCTTTGAGATGATCCAAGTCTTCGGCATTAATGGTGTCCACTTTACGAAACAGAACCACCAGGATTGCTAAACCAATAGCGGCTTCTGCAGCAGCGACGGTCAAAATGAAGAATACAAACACTTGTCCTGCCATATCGCCCAAATAATGGGAGAAAGCTACAAAGTTCATATTGACGGCCAATAGCATTAGCTCAATAGCCATCAACAAAATAATCACATTACGACGATTTAAAAAGATACCAACTACGCTAATTGCAAAGAGGATGGCACCAAGGACAAGATAGTGGGCAAGCGTGATGGTCATGATTTACTCTCGGTCTCAGACGATTTAGACTTTCGATCCTGCTTAGCCTCATTACTCGAATCCATGGATACAATCCGCATCCGATCTTTTGCCTTAACGGCTACCTGCTCCGCAATGTTTTGTCCCTTAACGTCCTTGCGCTTACGCAAGGTCAATGCCACCGCAGCAATAATCGCCACCAAGAGAATGATTCCGGCGATTTCAAAGGCGTACAGATAGTCTGTAAACATTAGATATCCCAAGGCCTGGGTATTGTTAGCAGAGACCACTTCTGGCAGGATATTGACTGGCGAACTGGTACCAATAAATCCGCGGATTAGAACAATCGATAACTCCAAGATGATGACCACCCCAATGAGCATTGCTAAGGGGAGGTATTTCTTGAAATCACGGCGTAGATGGGCTAAATCAAGATCGAGCATCATCACCACAAACAAAAATAGCACCATCACGGCACCCACGTAAACCAAGATCAGAATTAAGCTAAGAAACTCAGCCTTAAGAAGCATCCAAATACCTGATGCGCTAAAGAAGGCCAAGACCAGGAATAAGGCAGCATGTACTGGGTTTGAGACGGTCACTACGCGCAATGCAGAAATAACTAACAGGCCAGCAAAGGCGTAGAAGAACACTGCGAAGAGAGTGGATGGATCAAAGTTCATAAATCAATTATCGATATGGTGCGTCGGCCTCACGGTTTGCTGCAATTTGCTTTTCATACTCGTCGCCAACCGCCAGCAACATCTCTTTCGTGAAATACAAATCGCCCCGCTTATCACCAAAGTATTCAAAGATATTCGTTTCGACAATCGCATCGACTGGGCAAGCCTCTTCGCAAAATCCACAGAAGATGCACTTGGTTAAATCGATGTCATAGCGCGTGGTTCTACGAGTACCATCCTCTCGTTGATCCGACTCGATTGAAATAGCTAAAGCAGGACACACCGCTTCGCATAGTTTGCAAGCAATGCAACGCTCTTCCCCATTCGGATAGCGACGTAAGGCATGTAAACCCCTAAAACGTGGCGACAAGGGTGTCTTCTCTTCAGGGTACTGAACAGTGATCTTTGGCTTAAACAAATAACGGCCCGTGATGGACATACCAGTGAGCACGTCTTTTAGCATCAAGCTATCTAAGAACTGGGAGATTCGTTTAAACATAATCGCTTAGCTCCAGATATTCCATGGGGACAAAATCCAAGCTCCAACCACAAGGACCCAAAATACCGTTAAGGGGATAAAGACCTTCCAACCCAGACGCATAATTTGGTCATAGCGGTAACGTGGCAAAGTCGCCCGTAACCAAATAAAGCAAGAAAGCAAGAAGAAGGTCTTGGCAAATAACCAGAAGAAGCCTGGAATATCGCGTAAGACCGGTACATCAAGAATCGGTAACCAACCGCCTAAGAACATGGTTGATGCTAAAGCCGCAATCAAGATCATATTGGCGTATTCAGCGAGGAAGAACAATGCAAATGCCATACCCGAGTACTCGACCATATGGCCCGCAACAATCTCCGACTCCCCTTCCACAACATCAAATGGATGTCGATTGGTTTCAGCAACACCTGATATGAAGTAAATCACGAACATTGGCAAAAGCGGTAACCAGTTCCAAGAAAGGAAATTGAGTCCTATGCTGGCGAAGTAACCGACCTCTTGCGAATGAACGATATTGCTCAAATTAAGAGAGCCTGCAACCATTAATACAGATACCAGTGCAAAGCCCATAGCAATCTCATACGAGATCATTTGTGCCGATGCGCGCATTGCACCCAAGAAAGGATACTTCGAGTTTGATGCCCAGCCCGCTAAGATCACGCCATAAACACCCACCGAGGTAATTGCCATGATGTAGAGCAAACCAGCATTCACATCTGCTAGAACAAGTTCGCCTGAAATGGCATTACTGCCCAAGCAGCAAACGCAGGGGTGAGCACCATCAAGGGTGCAATGATGTATAAAGCATGACTTGCACGGGCCGGAGAAATAATCTCCTTCATCAATAGCTTTAGGGCATCCGCAATTGGTTGTAATAAACCCAAGGGGCCAACGCGATTAGGGCCTAANCGAATATGCATCCAGCCAATTANCTTGCGCTCCCANANNGTGAGNTATGCAACCGCAGCAAACATCGGCANAACAATCACCACGATCTTAACCAAGGTCCACACCAATGGCCATGTGGGACCAAAGAGCTCTGCGCCTTGGGTCGTGATGGTATTTAAAAGATCTGTCATGATTATCTTTAAGCAGTAACCGCCACTTTGGTAACGGATACTTCCCCAAACATGGGACCTAATTGACAGCTGAGCTCCGTTGCAACGGAGATACGCACCACGCCATTTGCCAAACCAGGCATTAAGGCCACAGAAGCCTCGATCGTTTGACCTGCTTGGCTTACAGTAACCAAATCTCCCTCATTTAAGCCCAATTGACTCAACAAAGCCTCACCCAGGCCAACTTGTCTGGCTGACTTTGCATCACGTGTGAGCTGTAAAGATGGTGCACGACGTACGATCGCATCAGAGGCATAAATTGCTTGATCCGCAATCCTCTGGATCGATCCTGATAGAGGGGTCTTGTTAATAACCTGCGCGTTTGCTGTAAAGCCGTTATCAAGGGCCTCTGCAAGCGGTTTTGTAAGAGCATCCGCATAAACCTCTTCGGGTAGGTTATACAAGAAGCCTTCTAATTTAAGAAGACTACCAATTGCTCGCAATACTTTCCAAGCAGGTCTAGCATCGGCTAGAGGGCGAACTGCAGGCTGAATGGTTTGTGCCTGCCCTGCGAGATTTACAAAACTGCCCACGGTCTCGGTATAGGGCGTAATCGGCAAAATGACATCAGCTAACTCAAGCAGATCAGGGCTTGTATACGCACTCATCGCAATCACTGTATCGGCCTTAGAGAGTGCCGCACGGGTTTGCTGAGGATTAGGTAAATCCATCAAGGGTTCAATATTCATCAAAACGTAGGCACGCGCATTGCTGTGCAAGATACTTTCTACGCTACCGTGACTGCCTTGAGTGGCGCCGACTACCTGAGCACCAACAGCATTACCACCCTCGCTTAAGAATCCCAATCGGGCACCTGTATGCGTGGCAATAAACTCTGCCAAGACATGTAGATCAGAGGCATTGGGATGAGCGATTGCCATAGACCCCAAGAAAATGGCTTGTGCTTCAGGGCTCTCCCCTTTAGAACCAGCAAGCAGCTGATCGGCAATCACTTGAGCCTCGGCTGATATTGCGCTAGTTGGTGCTCCAGTTGGCAATGCCAATGATTTAGCTTTAGCAACCNCACTCGCAATTTCGGTCAACTGATTGATCCACTGACTGGGNGNGCTNTGAAGATGAGTGGTAATCGGTATTAACCAATCATTACCCCCTGCGTCTAATCGATACACCTGTAAACCGCGCTTGGTTGCNGTTCGTATNCGTGCAGCCAGCAATGGCTGATCTTTACGCAAATGACTACCAATCACCAAAACACGCTTAAGCTGATTAATCTCGGCAATGGGCAANCCCAGCCAAGCTCCCTGAGCGGCNCCGCGTGTATCAATCTGACGCAAGCGGGTCTCCACTTGATCAGACCCAAGGCCGCGNATCACCTTTTGNAAGAGATATAGTTCTTCTACGCTTGAGATTGGATGGGCCAATGCTGCCAAGGCCTTAGCGCCATGCTGCTCCTGAATATCTCCCAAGGAATGCACTACATAATCCAGTGCAGATTGCCAATCGGTTTCTAGCCATTGACCATTCTGCTTGACCATCGGCGTGGTTAGGCGATCATTACTATTTAGACCTTCGTAGGCAAACCGATCACGATCGCTAATCCAGCATTCATTAATATCTTCGTTCTCGAGAGCGACTACGCGCATAACTCGATTAGCCTTGGTTTGCACGGTAGTGTTAGCGCCCAATGAATCGTGCGGGCTCAGCGAGCGTTTACGCACCAACTCCCAGGTACGAGCGGCATAGCGGAATGGTTTGCTTGTTAATGCGCCTACTGGGCAAATGTCAATCATGTTGCCGGATAGCTCAGAGTCAACGGTCTGACCAACAAAGGTGGTGATCTCAGAATGCTCGCCACGATTAATCATGCCTAGCTCCATCACTCCAGCCACTTCCTGACCAAAGCGAACGCACCGCGTGCAATGAATACAGCGCGACATCTCTTCCATGGAAATCAATGGGCCCACGTTCTTGTGGAAAACGACCCGCTTTTCTTCTTTATAGCGAGAGCTTGACTTGCCATAACCCACTGCAAGATCTTGTAACTGACACTCACCACCCTGATCACAAATCGGGCAATCCAAAGGATGGTTAATGAGCAAGAACTCCATAACTGATTTTTGTGCTTCGACTGCTTTTGCGGAATGTGTGTAGACCTTCATACCAGCCATCACAGGAGTGGCACAGGCTGGGAGTGCTTTAGGTGCTTTCTCTACTTCGACCAAGCACATCCTGCAATTGGCAGCGATCGATAATTTCTTGTGATAGCAAAAATGAGGGACATAGGTACCTAATTTATTGGTGGCATGCATCACCATCGAACCCTGAGGAACCTCAACGGGCTTTCCATCAACGTGGATCTCAATCATATTGATCGCACTCATTACTTAGGCCGCCTTTGCATAAGAAGAGACCAAGCAACGTTTATGCTCGACGTGATACGCAAACTCATCCATGTAATGCTTGAGCATTCCTTGCACTGGCATCGCAGCCGCATCACCCAAGGCGCAAATGGTGCGACCCTGAATATTTCCAGCAACGTCCCTAAGAAGATCTAAATCTTCCGGGCGTCCTTGGCCATGCTCAATACGGTTGACGATACGCCAGAGCCAGCCAGTACCCTCACGACAAGGTGTGCACTGACCACACGACTCTTCGTGATAGAAGTAAGAAAGGCGCAGGAGTGAGCGCACCATACAGCGAGTCTCATCCATCACAATGACTGCGCCCGAACCCAACATCGATCCAGCCTTGGAGATTGCATCGTAGTCCATGGTGATATCCATCATGATGTTGCTAGGCAGGACCGGTGCGGATGAACCGCCTGGAATAACCGCCTTCAACTGCTTACCATTGCGAACGCCGCCTGCGAGCTTTAGTAACTCTGCAAATGGGGTGCCCAATGGAATCTCATAATTACCAGGGTAGGTAACATCCCCTGAAACCGAGAATATCTTGGTGCCGCCATTATTGGGTTTACCTAATTTGAGATAAGCCTCAGAACCTATTGCTAACAGAAAAGGTACTGCTGCAAAGGTTTCGGTGTTATTAATAGTGGTCGGTTTGCCATACAAACCAAAGTTGGCAGGGAATGGTGGCTTAAAGCGTGGCTGACCCTTTTTACCTTCTAGAGACTCTAGAAGAGCTGTTTCCTCACCGCAGATATAGGCACCAAATCCGGGTACGGCATGCAATTGAAAGTGAAGTTCGCTCCCCATAATTGACTGGCCAAGATAACCAGCAGCGCGTGCTTCTTCTAGAGCTTCTTCAAACCGCTCATACACTTCCCAGATCTCACCATGAATATAGTTATATCCTGTAGAGATACCCATCGCATAGGCCCCAATGATCATGCCTTCGATCAGGGCATGCGGGTTATAACGCATGATGTCTCGGTCTTTAAATGTGCCGGGCTCACCTTCATCGCTATTACAAACTAAGTATTTCACGCCTTGGTAGTTCTTAGGCATGAAGCTCCACTTTAAGCCGGTTGGGAATCCAGCGCCGCCACGGCCACGCAATGATGAGGCTTTTACTTCAGCAATGACTGCTTCGGGGGTAATCTTCTCGCTCAAGATGCGCTTTAATTGCTGATAACCACCACGCGCCTCATAATCTTTGAGACGCCAGTTTTGACCGTCCAAACCAGCCAGAATTAAGGGCTTGATATGCCGACTGTGCAAACTACTCATGCCGAGACTCCCTTTTTAGCTTGAGACTTCAGCTCGTCTAGGAGAGCATCGATCTTGTCGTGACTCATAAAACTGCACATCCGATGATTATTAACGAGTAACACGGGGGAGTCCCCGCATGCGCCCATGCACTCCCCCTCTTTGAGGGTAAAAGTACCGCAGGAAGTGGTCTCATTAAAGTTAATGCCTAATTTTTTCTTGAGGTAATCGGCTGCTTCTTCGCCATGCGAAAGTTGGCATGGCAAATTAGTACAAATTACTAATTTGAACTGACCGATGGGCTTGGTCTCATACATATTATAAAAAGTAGCGACCTCTTCTACCGCAATGGTCGGCATATCCAGAATGCCGGCAACTTCTGCGATGATGGCCGGGGATACCCAACCATGCTCTTCTTGAGCAGCAATCAGACATGCCATAACGGCTGATTGTTTTTGCTCAGGCGGATACTTAGCAATATTGCGATCCATCTCTGCGCGAGTTTTGGAGGAGAAGATAGAGTTCATGGCATTCATTTATCGATCAATCTCACCAAACACAATGTCTTGAGTACCAATAATGGTGACCGCATCAGCAATCATGTGACCGCGCGACATCTCATCCATGGCAGCTAAATGCGCAAAGCCGGGAGCCCTAATCTTTAAGCGATATGGCTTATTGGCACCATCCGACATGAGATAAATACCGAACTCACCCTTTGGATGCTCAACAGCAGCATACGCTTCACCTGCTGGCACATGAATACCTTCGGTGAATAGCTTGAAGTGATGAATCAGTTCTTCCATATTAGTCTTCATGTCCACTCGATTAGGAGGGGCTACTTTATGGTTATCGCTCATGACTGGCCCAGGATTAGCGCGTAACCATTTCACACACTGGGCAATAATGTGATTGGATTGACGCATCTCCTCCATACGAACTAAATAGCGGTCATAACTATCGCCATTCACACCCACGGGGATATCAAAGTTCAGCTTGTCATAGACCTCATAGGGTTGCTTCTTGCGCAAGTCCCATTCGATGCCAGAACCGCGCAGCATTGGGCCAGTAAAGCCCATTTGCAATGCACGCTCTGGTGTCACAACGCCAATACCTACTAAGCGCTGCTTCCAAATTCGGTTATCAGTTAAGAGATTGTTGTACTCATCGACATTGGCAGGAAAACGATTACTAAAATCTTCAATGAAATCTAACAAAGATCCACTACGGTTCTCATTTAAACGCTTAACAGCCCCCTCACTTCGGATGGCTGACTTCGTATACTGAGGCATCTGCTCAGGAAGATCGCGATATACACCACCGGGGCGATAGTAAGCAGCGTGCATCCGTGCACCAGATACTGCTTCATACATATCAAAAATATCTTCACGGTCTCGGAAGGCATATAAGAATATTGCCATAGCACCAACGTCAAGACCGTGACATCCAACCCAGAGTAAATGGTTAAGTAGTCGGGTAAGCTCATCAAACATGACCCGAATGTATTGCGCCCGAATCGGCACTTCTACATCCAATAACTTCTCGATAGCCATTACATAGGCATGCTCATTCACCATCATTGAGACGTAATCCAAGCGATCCATATAGGGAACGTTTTGGATCCAGGTTCTAGTCTCGGCTAATTTCTCGGTAGCGCGATGCAATAAGCCAATATGCGGATCTGCTCTCTGAATCACTTCGCCATCAAGCTCTAGCACCAAGCGCAATACACCATGAGCAGCAGGATGCTGTGGTCCAAAATTAAGGGTGTAGTTCTTAATCTCAGCCATTAGTTCAATCCACCATATTGATCTTCACGAATCACTCGGGGTGTTACCTCGCGAGGCTCGATCGTAACTGGCTGATAGACTACGCGCTTTAACTCAGGGTCATAGCGCATCTCTACAGTGCCCGATACTGGGAAGTCTTTTCTGAAAGGGTGACCAATAAAGCCATAATCAGTAAGGATGCGACGCAAATCATCGTGTCCATCAAACAAGATGCCAAACAAATCAAATGCCTCGCGCTCGAACCAATTAGCAGAGTTCCAGATCGGCACCATTGATGCAAGCAATGGATAGTCATCGTCGGGCGCAAATACTCTAACCCTTAAGCGTTGATTGTGTTTTACAGACAGTAAGTGACTCACGACCGCAAATCGTCGACCACTCCACGCTCCATCTGCATAATCTTTGTAGTCAACACCACATAGATCTATTAACTGCTCAAACGAGAGGCTGGGGTCATCACGTAACAACTTGGCTGCTTCGGCATAGTGTGCCGCATCAAGCACAATCGTTAGCTCATTGTGCGCGATCACAGAACTCTTCATACGATCACCAAGCGCACGGTCTAACTGTTGACGAAGTTGCTCTAAGCGCTCTGACATCTCAACCCTTACGCGCAATCGTGCTGGTGCGACCAATCTTGGCTTGTAACTGAATAATTCCGTAGATCAGTGCCTCTGCTGTGGGCGGGCAACCAGGGACATAAACATCGACAGGCACGATACGATCGCAACCGCGCACCACAGAATACGAATAGTGATAGTAACCACCGCCATTGGCACAAGAACCCATGGATAGAACCCAACGAGGCTCAGGCATTTGATCATAAACCTTACGCAAAGCGGGTGCCATCTTATTGCAGAGAGTGCCCGCCACAATCATTAAATCCGATTGGCGTGGAGAAGGACGAAACACAACACCAAAACGATCTAGGTCATAGCGNGATGCACCAGCGTGCATCATCTCAACAGCACAGCATGCCAAACCAAAGGTCATAGGCCATAAAGAGCCAGTCCTGGTCCAGTTGATTAACTGATCTGCCGAGGTAGTAACGAAACCTTGTTTTAGAACACCTTCAAGTGCCATCTACGCTTACTCCCAATCAAGGGCGCCCTTTTTCCAGATATAGACAAAACCAATAATGAATTCAAGCAAGAAAACAACCATCGCAAAGTAGCCTTCCCAGCCAATATCCCTCAAGGCAACACCCCAGGGAAATAAAAATGCAGTTTCGAGATCAAACAAAATGAAGAGGATGGCGATGAGGTAATAACGCACATCGAATTTCATACGAGCATCTTCGAAGGCCTCAAAGCCGCACTCGTATGGAGAAACTTTTTCTGAATCAGGTTTGGAGGGAGCTAAAACTTTACCGAGAATAATAGGAGCCAATCCCACACCGATACCGACAAGTATGAACAACAGCACTGGGAAGTAATTTGAAAGGTTCAACTTCTATCCTGCGTCAGTTTTATTCCAAAAACACAAAAAAATTATGTACGATTTAACTCTTTGAACTCTTGATTAATGACAAAAACCACAAGAATTCCCGAATAAACTAATCCACTATGGTGCCGACGGCGAGACTCGAACTCGCACAGCCTAAGCCACTACCCCCTCAAGATAGCGTGTCTACCAATTTCACCACGTCGGCATCTTGGAAAAGCCCTACAACAACCCACGATTCTACTGCATTGCACCCTTTTTAATGGGTCACAATTACTTTGGTACGACCGGCTTTGCTGGCTCTGTACCCCCTGCCGCTGCAGGTGCTGGAACAGATTGATTACCCTGCTGAGCAGGCGCTACTGCTGGCAGGGTTGAGTTTGATAAAACCCCTGACTCAACAGGCTTTTTACTACCCAACCAGGTNATACCAAGCGTGCTCACAAAAAAGATAACAGCAAACACAGCGGTAGTGCGCGATAGAAAATTGGCAGAACCTGAAGCACCAAAAACACTTCCCGAGGACCCAGATCCAAAAGCAGCACCCATATCAGCGCCCTTACCCTGTTGGATTAGTACCAAACCAATAATGGCCAAGGCTGAGACCACCTGCAACACAACAAATAAAGTTTTAAGCCACTCCATATGATTTCTCCATAAATAAATCAGTTAGTTCATCAAGCAAACTATGCTCGGCAAATTGCTAAAAATTCTTGGGCATCCAAGGATGCTCCGCCTACTAAACCGCCATCTATATCGGGCATTGCAAATAACTCGGTTGCATTATCTGCGCGCACGCTACCCCCGTAAATAATCCCAATATGCGCTGCCACGTCATGATCAAACTCTGCTAACTGTAGACGAATAGCCCGATGCATATCTTGAGCCATTTGAGCGCTCGCAACTTTACCTGTGCCGATAGCCCAAATAGGTTCATAAGCAATTAAACAATCAACCAAGCGATCTTGTAAGGTACTGACTTGGCTAGCAACTTGACGCCTCACGGCCTCAATCGCACGCCCAGAATTTCGTTCATCAGCAGTCTCGCCTACACAAATAATAGGTGTAATCTCATGATCCAAAGCGGCTCCTGCCTTCAGTGCAATCGTTTCATTTGCTTCGCCGTACTGCATGCGCCGTTCGGAATGACCAACGATTGCAAAACGGACACCCATCTCTTGAAGCATTACCGCACTGACCTCACCCGTATATGCACCTGACTCATGCGCAGATACATCCTGAGCCCCAAGCAGAAGCTGACTACTTGCTAATAATTGTGAGCACTGATGTAAATAAGGGAATGGAACACACACACCAAAACGACGACCCGCAGGCATACCGCATTGCATACCTTCGCCAACCGATTGCATCCATGCTTGATTGATAGAAAGACTGCCATTCATCTTCCAATTACCGATGACAGTGAGTGCGCGCATGGTTGATCCGAATTACGCAGTCAGAATAATTTTCCCGACATGCTCACTAGACTCCATCAAACGATGGGCATCAGCAGCCTGTTCCAGGGAAAATGTTTTATAAATTACTGGCTTTAATGCGCCCGAATTGAGCAAGGGCCATACATGCTCATAAAGCTCTTTGGCAATCTGACGCTTGAATGACACTGGGCGTGGCCTTAGTGTTGAACCTGTCACAGTCAAACGACGGCGCAATATCTGACCTGTATTGACCTCTGATTTGGAGCCACCCATAATCGCAATCACCACGATACGTCCATCATCTGCAAGACAGTCAATTTCTCGTTGCAAGTAGGTGCCTGTGACCATATCTAAAATCACATCAACACCTTTGCCATTGGTGACCTTCTTAACCTCTTCCACAAAGTCTTGAGTTTTATAGTTGATCGCCACATCTGCGCCGAGTTTGATACAAGCAGCGCATTTTTCATCGCTACCAGCCGTTACAAAAACACGGTGACCCATGGCCTTAGCCAGCATGATGGCGGTCACACCAATCCCGCTTGAGCCACCCTGAACTAATAAAGTTTCTCCAGCGCTAAGCTGGCCACGCTGAAAGACATTGCTCCACACGGTAAAGAAAGTTTCTGGAAGTGATGCTGCCTCAACATCACTAAAGCCGTTTGGGTAAGGTAAGCATTGTGCGATTGGTGCAATGCAAAGATCGGCATAGCCACCACCCTGAACCAATGCACAAACCCGATCGCCTATCTTTAAACCCAGACTGTTATCGCTGTGTGCCAAATCACCACCAATAACTTCTCCGGCAACTTCCAAGCCAGGAATATCGGATGCGCCAGCAGGAACGGGATAGTGCCCTTTTCGTTGCAAAACATCAGGACGATTAATGCCTGATGCCTTCACCCGAATTAATATCTCTCCCGAGCCTGAAGCAGGTACTACCGGATCCGGTCGTTCTGCCTTGACCAACATCTCCGGTGCACCAAATTCCCGAATCTCCATCACGCGCATTGCAAATCTCCTGCGTTTAGGTGGTCTCGTTGGAGCTTGCACTCATTTCTGAATTACTTGCACCGCCATCTTGAGCTAAGAGCGCCTTCATGGAAAGTCGTAGACGGCCACGTTCATCGGCAGCCAATAACTTAACTCGCACAATCTGACCTTCTTGCAAATGGTCCTTGACGTCTTTGACACGCTCATTGGAGATCTCGGAGATATGCAGGAGACCGTCCTTACCAGGCAGGATATTGACTAATGCGCCAAACTCGAGAAGCTTAACAACTGGGCCTTCGTATATTTTGCCAACTTCTGCTTCAGCGGTAATGCCCTCAATGCGTGACTTTGCTTCCGCCATTCCTTCAGCACTCGTAGAGGCAATTGTTACGGTGCCATCATCTTTAATGTCAATGCTGCAACCGGTCTCTTTAGTCAAAGCCTGAATCGTTGCACCACCTTTACCAATCACCTCACGGATCTTGTCTGGATGAATCTTAAAGCTCACCATACGGGGTGCGTGCTCTGATAGCTCAGTGCGCACAGAACCCATGGCCTCTTGCATCTTGCTAAGGATGTGTAAACGTCCTTCTTGAGCTTGCGCTAATGCAACTTGCATAATTTCTTTGGTAATGCCCTGTACTTTGATATCCATCTGTAAGGCAGTAATACCATTTGCGGTACCAGCAACCTTAAAGTCCATATCACCCAAGTGATCCTCATCACCCAAGATGTCGGTTAATACTGCAAAGCGATTGCCATCCAAAATCAGACCCATTGCGACACCAGCAACGTGTGCTTTAACAGGCACGCCTGCGTCCATCAATGCCAAGCAACCACCGCATACCGATGCCATGGAAGACGAACCATTGGATTCAGTAATCTCTGAGACCAAACGAATACTGTAAGCAAAATCTTCTAAGCTCGGCAACACTGGAATCAAGGCACGCTTTGCTAAACGACCATGACCAATCTCACGACGCTTTGGCGTACCTACGCGACCAGTCTCGCCAGTTGCGAATGGAGGCATGTTGTAGTGGAACATAAAGCGATCACGATACTCACCCTCTAGTGCATCAATAATTTGCTCATCGCGTGCGGTACCCAAAGTAGCAACAACCAGCGCTTGGGTCTCACCACGAGTAAAGAGTGCAGAGCCATGTGTGCGGGGCAATACGCCATTCCGAATCTCAATGGGACGAACAGTACGTGTATCGCGGCCATCAATCCGTGGCTCGCCATTCAAAATCTGACTACGAACGATCTTCGCTTCGATCTCAAATAAAAGATTGCCTACCTCGACTTCGTCGACCTCACCATCCGCAGACAATTGGGTCATCACATTAGCAACTACTTCTTTGATCTTAGTAGAACGGGCTTGCTTCTGACGAATTTGATACGCCTCACGCAGTGGGCCTTCAGCCAAGCTTTGTAATTTAGCAATCAGTCCCTCATTTTTAGCAGCAGGCTTCCAATCCCACTCTGGCTTACCGGCCTCACGGACTAGTTCTTGAATAGCATTAATAGCAATTTGAGCTTGCTCATGGCCATACACGACGGCGCCCAACATCACAGACTCAGATAACTGCTGAGCCTCAGACTCAACCATCAATACGGCTGCTTGAGTGCCTGCTACTATTAAATCTAGCTCGCTAGTGGTTTGCTCTGAGCGATTTGGATTCAATAAGTATTGACCATCTCGGTAACCAACACGAGCAGCGCCCATTGGGCCATTAAATGGGATACCTGAAATAGCGAGTGCAGCAGAGGACGCGATCAAAGCAGGAATATCGGCGGGCACATCTGGATTGATCGACATTACATGAACAACCACTTGAACTTCGTTGTAGAAGCCTTCTGGAAATAATGGACGAATGGGACGATCGATTAAGCGAGAGGTTAAGGTCTCGCCTTCAGATGGACGTCCTTCACGGCGAAAGAATCCACCTGGGATTTTTCCTGCGGAATAGGTCTTCTCAATGTAATCAACGGTCAAAGGGAAAAAGTCTTGACCAGCCTTAGCGGTCTTTGCACCCACTACGGTTGCTAAGACAACCGTGTCATCCATATTGAGCATGACAGCGCCGCTCGATTGGCGAGCAATTTCGCCAGTTTCCATGGTGACAGTATGCTGACCCCATTGGAAAGTTTTTACTACTTTATTAAATATTGACATCGTTTTCTCCAAATAAATACTTCGCGGATAAGCAGCGCCGCGATATCACTGGAGTGATTGATAGAAAAACCCAATTGGGATGCCATTCCAATGAACCTCTTCCTCAAGAAGTTCATTGGAATGACACGATCCCTAGAAGCCGGTCATCTAGAACCACTCAAAGTAAAGCCCCGCCCATTTGGCAAGAGCCCTACTTCATTGCAATGCTGACAAAAACAGTCGGAAGTTACTTACGTAAGCCGAGTTTGTCGATCAGCGCGCGATAACGGTCCAGATCTTTGCCCTTGAGGTAATCCAAGAGACGGCGGCGGCGCGAGACCATCTTCAACAAGCCACGACGGCTGTGATGATCTTTTGCGTTTGCCTTGAAATGGGGGGTAAGTTCGTTGATACGAGCGGTTAACAAAGCCACTTGAACTTCTGGGCTACCCGTATCGTTTGCGCCACGCGCGTTTTGCTG
>JGI25930J51415_1000012_pt1 | contig 32897 bp, 39 predicted proteins | sample LauGreFa1BDMLBDN_2_FD_51415 | JGI IMG/M metagenome (IMG submission 51415) | reverse complement strand
ATATTAGGGCGTATTCCCAAATATCAAGGTACCGTTAGTACCCCCAAATCCAAAATTGTTCTTAACCGCGTAGTCAATTTTCAGATCTCTTGCTACGTTAGCACAGTAGTCCAAATCACATTCTGGGTCTTGATTAAAGATATTGATAGTGGGCGGCGATTTTTGATGGTGCAGTGCAAGAACAGTAAATACCGACTCTAGGCCACCAGCACCCCCCAAAAGGTGTCCGGTCATGGACTTAGTGGAGTTCACCACTATTTTTTTAGCATGATCACCTAAGGCCGCTTTAATCGCTTCGGTTTCATTCTTGTCGCCTAATGGTGTGGATGTGCCGTGCGCATTGACATACTGAATTTGATCGGCGTTTAATCCAGCATCGCGCAAGGCATTGTTCATACAGCGTCTTGGACCATCCATATTGGGTGCGGTCATATGATAAGCATCACCACTCATTCCAAAACCACACAATTCAGCATAAATCTTAGCGCCGCGGGCGCGCGCATGCTCATACTCTTCCAGTACCATCACTCCAGCACCCTCACCGAGAACAAAACCGTCGCGATCTTTGTCCCATGGTCGTGAGGCAGTAGCGGGGTCATCATTACGCGTTGAAAGCGCTCTAGCGGCAGCAAAACCACCTACCCCCAATGGAGAAATCGTAGACTCTGCACCACCAGCCAGCATGACATCGGCATCACCATATTGAATTAAGCGGGCTGCCAAGCCAATGCTGTGCAAACCGGTTGTGCAAGCAGTGACTGCTGCCACATTAGGGCCCTTGAGATTCAAGAGAATACTGAGGTGCCCTGAAATCATATTAATAATTGACCCAGGTACGAAAAATGGTGAAATCCGGCGTGGGCCACGAGAGAGCAATTCTGACTTGGTATCTTCAATCATCGGGAGACCGCCAATACCGGAGCCAACCATTACGCCAATACGCTCTGCATTTTGATCGGTAATTGTGATACCGCTATCTCGAATCGCTTGAGTGCCAGCTGCTATGCCATAGTGGATGAAGTTGTCCATATGACGTGCTTCTTTTGCCGAGACATAGTCCTCGACATTAAAGTCTTTTACCTCTCCTGCAAAATGAACGCTAAGCGCAGAGTGGTCAAACTTTGTAATGGTAGCAATACCAGTTCGGCCCGCAATGAGATTATCCCAAGCGGTCGCTACTGAATTGCCTACTGGTGAAATCAGACCTAAGCCAGTGACCACCACGCGACGTGGTTGTTTTAATGCGGGCACGACTTGGCCTAAATAGTGAGATTAGCCCTGTCCAGCTTTCGTTTTAGCGAAATCAATCGCAAGCTGAACAGTGGTAATTTTTTCGGCTTCTTCGTCTGGTATTTCAATACCAAACTCATCTTCTAAAGCCATAACCAATTCAACAGTGTCAAGAGAGTCTGCGCCGAGGTCGTTCACAAAAGAAGACTCATTCTTAATGTCTGCTTCTGGCACGCCTAATTGCTCAGCCACAATTTTCTTAACGCGTTGTTCGATGTTGTCCATTCATTCCCTCCGGGGCTTGTTAAAACGAATTACAGGATTTTATCAGTTTGTTAGCCGATGTCTCAATTTACTAGAATAATTAAGCTAAATATAGGCCGCCATTGACGTGCAGGGTCGTTCCGGTGATATAGGCAGCGGCTGGGGAGGCCAAAAATGCCACTGCATGAGCCACATCCTCAGGGGTGCCTAGACGGGCTAAGGGAATGTTTGCCTTAAGACTATTTTGCTGCTCTTCACTCAGCGCACGCGTCATATCCGTGTCAATAAAGCCGGGAGCAACGCAATTTACAGTGATATTGCGGCTACCAATCTCGCGCGCTAAGGCACGAGTCATTCCCGCTACACCTGCTTTTGCAGCGGCGTAATTTGCCTGTCCAGCATTACCCATATGTCCGACAATCGAAGTGATATTAATGATGCGGCCACTTCGTGCCTTCATCATAGGTCGCATAACCGCTTGCGAAAGTTTAAATACAGAACTTAAGTTAGTAGAAATGACATCGGTCCACTCATCACCCTTCATCCGCATTGCCAAATTATCTTTAGTAATCCCCGCATTGTTGACCAAAATGTCGATGCGACCAAATTCTTGAACAATGCTCTCAATAATGCTTTCACACGCTGCGTTATCGGTGACATTTAAAACCTTAGCCGTACCGCCATGTGCTTGCAGGCGCGCTGCAATCGCTTGTGCGCCTGACTCTGTAGTTGCCGTTCCAATAACCGTTGCGCCGCACGCGGCAAGTTCTTGCGCAATCGCTTGGCCAATACCTCGGGATGCTCCTGTTACTAAAGCAATTTGATTTTTAAGATCTAAATTCATGCTTGTCTCTTTAATAGGTCTACGATTTTAATGTTTGCATGACTTCCATGAGGCTGGCCTCATCCATCAATGCCATACCCTGCAATTGATCGTCAATTCGTTTCGTTAAGCCAGCTAATACCTTACCAGGGCCACACTCAACCACCTGACCCACGCCACGCGCTGACATCGCCCGAATTGTTTCTTGCCAACGTACTGGTTTGGCAGCCTGGCGCACCAAGGCGTCCTTGATGGCAGCGGGATTATCCAAAATACTCACGTCTACATTGTTAATTACAGGAATGGTAGGAACATGAAACTCAATATTCTCAAGGTATGTCTTTAACTTCTCAGACGCAGGCTTGAGCAAGGAGGAATGAAATGGGGCGGATACCGGTAAGGGTAAGGCACGTTTAGCTCCGGCTGCTTTTAGCAACTCGCATGCTTTGGTGACTGCCTCTGATGCACCTGCAATCACAATTTGTCCTGGGGCATTGAAATTAACCGCTTCCACAATCTTTCCAGATTGCGCACTAGCAGATGCGCATACCTCAATAACTATCGCATCCTCTAAACCTAAGATTGCCGCCATACCGCCTGTGCCAACTGGGACCGCTGACTGCATTGCCTCAGCACGAAAACGTACTAGCGGAACTGCATCTTTAAAACTAATAACGCCAGAAGCTACTAAAGCGGAGTACTCGCCTAAACTATGACCAGCCATAACGCTGGGTTTTGGTCCGCCAGCAGCCAACCAAGCTCGATAACAGGCGACCCCTGCGGTAAGCATCACTGGCTGGGTATTGGTGGTTAATGCCAAAGCCTCTGCGGGACCTTCAGCAATTAATTTGCCGATATTCTCACCAAGAGCATCGGATGCTTCTTGCAAAGTGGCATGAACCTCAGTCCGAGCAGCAAGGGAATTTAGCATCCCTACCGATTGAGAACCCTGTCCTGGGAAAACAAATGCAAATGTCATATCAATCTCATGAAATAGTTTTATATGGAGTTAATCAATTAGTAGCGCAAGATTACTGCACCCCAAGCAAAGCCACCACCTACTCCCTCAAGCAATACGTGTTGTCCGCGCTTAATGTGACCAGAACGAATGCCACTATCTAAAGCCAATGGAATCGATGCAGCCGAGGTATTGCCATGCTCAGCAACGGTCACAATTACCTTGTCCATCGACATTCCCATTTTGCGCGCAGTGCCCTCCATGATCCTAATATTGGCTTGATGTGGAACCAACCAATCAATTTGATCAGCGGTCATATTAGCCTTTTCTAAAACCTCGTTAGCAACCTGCTCTAAAACCTTCACCGCTAATTTAAAAACCGCTTGACCATCCATGGTCAAAAATGGTGAGCCTTCGATACCACCACAGATTGCTCGTCCAGGCACGCACAAAATATTGCGCTGACTACCGTCTGCATGCAAAGCACTGGCCAAGATGCCAGGTTGATCCGATGCCTCAAGTACTACAGCGCCAGCGCCATCTCCAAACAATACACAGGTAGAGCGATCCGTAAAATCCAATATACGAGAGAACACTTCTGCGCCAATGACTAATATCTTTTGATGCGCACCAGCCCGAATAAATGCATCAGCAATGCTCAAGGCATACGAAAACCCTGCACAGACAGCCTGCACATCAAAGGCTGCGCACCCATGCTTGGCGCCTAATTTATCCTGTATCACGCAAGCCGTACTAGGAAACCCACCCAAATGATCAGGAGTGGACGTTGCCAAAATAATGAGGTCGATATCACTGACAGCGCATGCGGCTGACTGCAGTGCAGCTTGCGCTGCTTTGACTGCTAAATCGCTCGTTAGCTCATGATTTGCAGCAAAATGTCTCGCAGAAATCCCGCTCCGGGTTTTAATCCACTCGTCACTGGTCTCCAAACCTTGTTTTGCAAGACGTGCAACGAGATCTTGGTTGCTAACGCGTTGCTCTGGCAAATAACTGCCTGTGCCTGCAATGCGTGCATAGCGAACGGCGCTCATACGGACCTCATACCAAAGGTTTCTGCAATCTTATCAACCATCCGGTTCTTAGCAGCGTCATATGCCCGGTCGAGGGCAACCTTAAATGCAAAACGATCCGCTGATCCATGACTCTTGATCACACAACCACGTAATCCCAATAAAACCGCCCCGTTATATCGGCGGTGGTCTACTCGCTTACGCACCCTCCCCAAGGGTAAGAGTGCTGCCAAGCCCATTAATTTAGTTAACAGTGAACGACTAAATTCTTCGCGGATCATGCCGCTCATCATCTTTGCTAAGCCTTCGCTGGCTTTTAAAACTACATTTCCCACAAAGCCATCACAGACAACAATATCAGTTGTTCCCTTAAAAATATCATTGCCCTCTACATTGCCATAGAAGTTGAGATTACTTTGCCTTAACAACTCTGCTGTTTGTTTGACAACATCATTGCCTTTGATAACCTCTTCACCAATATTCAGTAAGCCAATGGATGGGCTTGGATTACCGTTCACGACACGTAACATCACATCGGCCATTTGGGCAAACTGTAGAAGATGAATCGGCTCACAATCTGCATTGGCCCCTAAATCCAATACTGTCGTGCCCTTACCCAGCTCATTTGGGATCGCCGTTGCAATAGCGGGACGATCAATACCATCCAAAGTTTTGAGGAGATAGCGAGAAATCGCCATTAAGGCGCCAGTATTCCCTGCAGATATCACGGCATCTGCTTTGCCTTCCTGTACTTGTGTAATCGCAACCCGCATAGAAGAATCTTTTTTGCGACGCAATGCCACCTCAATGGGGTCATCCATCAGAACAATTTCGGTGGCGCCAATAATCTCAAAACGAGTAAGCATTTCTGCATTACATTGTTTAATGGCTTCATTAAGCAATATTGGATCACCTACTGCGATTACCATGGCATCAGGATGTTCTTGCAAAAAATCGCAGCAGGCTGGGATAGTCACAGAGACACCATGATCTCCGCCCATAGCATCGACTGCAAGGGTCACACTCATTGTTTTATGTTTGCAACGTGGATTGTGTCTAAGAAAAAAGCGGCTTTGAGCCGCTTCAATCCAGCAATATGAAATTAGTCGTTTTTGGTCTTAACGACTTTTCGACCACGGTAGTAGCCATTTGGAGAAACGTGATGACGCAAATGTGCCTCACCAGTAGTGGACTCAACCGCAATTGCAGGGGCGGTCAAAAAGTCATGGGCGCGGTGCATGCCACGTTTCGAAGGGGATTTTTTATTCTGTTGGACGGCCATAATGAACTCCTAAGCAAGCAGGAATTCTAGCATAGAAACAGGTAAAAACCCGTATTCGGTGACCAATTTAATACTATTTCTTCAGACTTTTCAGTACCTTAAAGGGATTTTGGGGTTCTGTACCCCCTCCCTCTTGGCTAATTTGGCAGTCCTCAATGGAGTGTTTTGGGGCATTGGGGATAGCTAGCAAGATCTCATCCTCAATAGCCTCCAAGAGGTCAAAGCTGTGACTGGCAACCATTGCCTCTTCGGCGTCATTGTCCATGGGGAAATCGTCAGCCTCTTCTTCAGTTTTCACAAAAACAAAGTGTTTTTTCTGCCCAAACTCAAATACCAAGGGCTGCAAACAACGCTGACAGGACAGTGTTAATTGCCCCTTAAGGTTAATTTCCAATACTGGCATTCCATCTCGATGATGGCCGCGTAGTTCGCAATAAAAACCATCGAGGGGATCAAGGTGTGCGGCCTCATTTCGCAATCTGCCGAAATCTGCCAGATTCAGGAAACCCTCTCCAACATAAGAAACTGGGGCTAATATGTCTATCTTCCCAAGGGATTTTGGGGTGATTGCCAGCTGAACGATTGGATAAGCAGAATGAGAACTCATAGGAGAAGTCTAAAACGAGTCTTGAAACTAAGCCACAATATTGCAATATTGAATTCCCCATTGTAATTTTCTTATGGCAAATACCAAACAACTTGTTCTGGCTTCTAGCTCTATTTATCGTCGCCAACTGCTAGAGCGCTTGGGTTTGCCATTTACTATTGCGTCTCCCGATGTTGATGAGACCCCTCTAGAGCATGAGTTACCAGAGACAATGACACGGCGACTCGCCCAATTAAAAGCAAGTGCTCTTAGCAAACAGTTCCCCGAGGCATGGATTATTGGCTCCGATCAAAGCGCAGACCTTCATGGCCAAATCATTGGCAAACCTGGTAATCATGAGCGAGCGCTTGCTCAACTAAAACAGATGCAAGGGCAAACTGTCGTCTTTCATACCGCCTTATGTCTTCTTAAGGGAAAAGAATATAAAACGCTTAGCGTTCCCACGCGTGTGCGTTTTCGTAATCTACCTGATGAAAGCCTAGAGAATTATTTACGGATTGAGAAACCTTATGATTGTGCAGGGAGCGCCAAGTCGGAAGGAATGGGAATCATTCTTCTTGAGCAAATAGAAAGTGATGATCCAACTGCTTTGATTGGTCTACCCCTAATTGCACTCTCTGGCCTTTTACGCGAAGCGGGTTTTGTAATTCCTCATGTCTAAGTCTTCAAATACAAGCGTCTTAGGATGTTTATATCTAGTGCCCAATACCCTCGGTGAAGAAGATCGAGTGACACAATTATCGCGGGTCATTCCACCGGATGCTCTTTGCCAAATGGCCTCTCTCAAAAATTGGATTGTTGAGGATGCAAAGACCGCAAGAGCCCTACTCAACGCCGTCAACCAAATTACTCCTCTGAGTCACCCTCTCCAAAGCATGCAAATGAACGAATGGCGCGGACCTCAGAGTAAAAACAAGACTGGTCTTAAACCCCATGAACTACTAAAACCCTTAATACAGGGTGAGGATGTGGGCCTGATGTCAGAAGCGGGGGTTCCAGGTGTCGCTGACCCTGGTGCAGAGATCATTAATATGGCACATCATTTGGGGGCACGGGTTAAACCTTTGGTTGGGCCAAGCTCGATCTTGTTGGGTTTAATGGCGAGCGGTTTAAATGGTCAATGCTTTAGTTTTCATGGCTACCTTCCAGTTGATGTTGTCGAGCGCTCTAAAAAGATCAAACAGCTTGAACATCGCTCCAAACAAAATCATGAAACTCAGCTATGGATTGAAACACCCTACCGTAATACGGCGATGTTAGAAACTTGCCTAGCCACTCTCCTACCTCAGACTCAACTATGTCTAGCCATCGACTTAAGTCTTGAAACCGAATGGATTTGGACGGCTCCTATCAACGAATGGCAAAAACGATTTACCAATCAATCCAGCATGAATGATGTTTTAAAAAATCGTCCTGCTATTTTTTTAATGCTGGCTTAGCGCATCTCTGCGCCACGCATCAGTGCTTTGCTAATTGCGGCGCCTGTTTCGGCACCAAAACGCTTAGCGACTCGTTCAGCAAAATTCTCTTTGAGTGTGTAGTCAACCAAATCAGGCGCTTTCAAAATATCGCGCGCCACAGAGTCAATCGTGCCATACCCATCGACCAGTCCCAATTGCAAAGCTTGTTCGCCATTCCATACGCGCCCAGTAAAGATGTCAGGATCATTTTTTAAGCGTTCGCCACGACCCTGCTTTACCACTGTAATAAATTGCTGATGGATGTCCTCAAGCATTTTTTTAACCATCTCAACTTGTTTGGGGTTTTCTTTGGAGAAAGGATCCAACATACCTTTGTCTGACCCCGCTGTGATTAAGCGCCTAGAGATGCCCATTTTTTCCATGAGTCCTGTAAAACCAAAACCGCCCATGACCACGCCAATAGAGCCTACGAGACTTGCCTTATCCACCAATATCTTGTCACCGGCAACGGCGATGTAATAACCGCCGGATGCACATACATCCTCAACGACTACATAAAAGGGTTTCTCAGGATGCAAGGTTCGCAAACGTCTGATCTCATCATTAATCATGCCCGCCTGGACGGGTGAACCACCAGGGCTATTAATGCGCAAAACGACACCAACTGCCTCTTTGCTTTCAAAGGCTGCGGTAAGTGCTGAATTGATATCCAAGGCATTTGCTATAGAGTTTGGGGAAATCTCACCCTCAATGCTCACGAGGGCGGTATGTTTTCCACTTCCACCACTACCCGGCAACTGAATATCAAACACTTGATAAATTAAGCCCACCAACACAAACAAACTCAATATCCTTAACAGAGCTTTCCAGCGTCTTGCCTTGCGATTCTCTTTTAAGTTCTCAAGCAAGAGCAGTTCAAGCGCGTTTCGCTCCCATTGAGAGTTGGATTTTTCTGATTCAGGGCTTTGCTTTGTATCCATAGTGAACTCTATTTACTTATCTCAATAGGGGCGGGATGCTGAATGTCTAAATTACTGTACAACCAAGCAGCTAACTGTTCCACATTATCAAGGCAGGCGAGAGATTTTGCAGACCTCAAAGCATCGGCTGGATGTGCGCCGTAGCTTACTGCTATTCCATCAACCCCTGCGGACTCAGCCATCTCAAGGTCATGGGTGGTATCGCCAATCATTAACATTTTGCGCACCGGTACTTGTAGACTATCCGATAGGTCTAGCAACATGCCGGGATGTGGCTTAGAAAAGGATTCGTCGGCAGTGCGAGTGTCATGAAAGATGTGCTTGAGTTCATGAAAGTCCAAGGAGCGATTTAACCCTCGCCTTGGCTTACCGGTAGCCACGCCCAACAAAAATCCTTTGTTTTTTAAGTCCTCTAATAACTCTCTGATACCTACAAATAAGTGAAGCTCATGATCTTTAGAGAGATAGTGATAACGAAACCGATCGACTAATTCAGGAAAGCGCGCGGGATGGACCGAAGGAGCCACTCGACGTAATGAATCTTGCACACCCAAACCAATCACATAGCTTGCGATGGAATCATCCGGAACCGGAAAATCAAGATCACGGCAGGCCTGCTGGATGCAATGCACAATCGTGGGCGTCGAATCCATAATGGTTCCGTCCCAATCCCAGACAATCAAATCGTAGCGTCGCTCTTCGTATTTCACTGAAGTTCTTTCTTATGTTTGCATGGGTAGAGTCTTGCACTCCCACCGAGTTAACCATTCTCTGAATGCCTTTGGTACATCTGCCTCGATCCGCATTTTTTCCTGTGTCTTGGGGTGCGCAAATACTGCGAGGTGAGCATGCAAGAACAAATGCTTTACCTTAAGACGTTTATCTTCATCATCAATACCGTATTTATCATCCCCCAAAATGGGATGGCCAATCTTTTGCAAGTGCACCCGAATCTGATGAGTACGACCCGTTTTCAATTGCGCTTCAGCAAGAGTAATGCTGCCTAGATCACTTTTTAGAATCTCCGTGACCCGAAGATTGGTATGACTAACCTGACCCTTTGGATCAACCCGAACCCTGCGTTCTCCATTTTCCAAAAGATACTTTAGTAGGGGAAACTTAAGTTGCGCAGTACCAGCCCCTTGAGAAATCTCACCATGAGCCAGGAGCCTATAACGCTTATCCGTTAAACCCTCACGGATCTGTCGATGCATCTCTACAAGAGCGCTACGTTTTTTTGCAAAGATCAAAATGCCAGAGGTATCACGGTCTAGACGATGAACCAATTCTAAGAACTTACTCTCTGGTCTTGCCTTCCGGAGTAACTCAATCGCCCCCAAACTCACACCCGATCCACCATGAACAGCCAATCCGGAGGGTTTATCGATGATGAGCAAATAATCATCTTCAAACAGGGTGGGTATCTTTGCAGCCAGCTCAGTTGCCTTCGTCTGAGAAATCCCAGCACCAGCTTTTGGGGTTTCGGCTAGCCGAGTGGGCGGAAGGCGAACAATATCGCCCTCGACAAGCCTGGATGTCGGTAGGGCCCTTTTTTTATTAATGCGAACCTCACCGGAGCGAATAATTCGATAAACATGGCTTTTGGGCACACCCTTAGCCCAGCGGAGTAAGTAATTATCAAGCCTCTGGCCAGCAGAATCCTGGCCAATGGTCTCAAAAACAGCCTGTAATGCAGGTGTTTTACTAGATTTCTTGGCAGAAACGCTCTTTTTTGGGGCGGGATTAATGGTTTTCCTCATGTGATAGGCCCCATTGTCATTCGTTTTGTGACCTATAATCAAGGATCTAGGTAATTTATTACCAGATTGATTTGAATTCCGGAGCTTGGAGTCGCCCATTAATAGACTCCCGGGGTTGCCCCTCTCCCGTTTTAATGAGGCGCAGGGTTGGCGTGATGTATGCCGCGACCCACGAAGCAGATGACCTTTTTTAGGCGAGCGCCTACATTGAGATCTTAAGGAGATCTCTGTGGCGAGCGTTGGTGTGAGATTCAAACTATGGAATTCTTAGTTTGATCGTTATTTCCTGTAGAGGAATGTTTTAGACTCTCTCACCTCTTAATGTCTGAGGATTTATTCCTTAGAACAATCTTAGTCATCCTCTTCGCGTCGCACAAAAGCGCCTCCCATGAAGGAGAGTGTTATGAAACGCATGTTATTTAATGCAACGCAACAGGAAGAGTTGCGAGTCGCAATTGTTGATGGTCAGAAATTAATCGACATCGATATTGAATCCGCCGGACGCGAGCAGCGCAAAGGCAATATTTACAAAGGTGTCATTACCCGCATTGAGCCCTCTCTCGAGGCCTGCTTTGTGAACTATGGTGAAGAGCGCCATGGCTTCTTGCCATTTAAAGAGGTTGCGCGCACCTACTTTAAGGAAGGTATTGATGTCCGCAATGCGTCGATCAAAGATGCCTTGCGCGAAGGTCAAGAAATTATTGTTCAGGTAGAAAAGGAAGAGCGGGGCCAAAAAGGTGCGCACTGACCTCTTTTGTCTCCCTAGCTGGTCGCTATCTCGTTCTAATGCCCAACAATCCCCGAGGAGGCGGAGTATCCCGTCGTATCGAGGGGGAGGATCGTCAAGAGCTGCGTGAGGCGATGGCACAGTTAGAGGTGCCTGATGGCATGAGCATTATTGCCAGAACTGCAGGNATNGGTCGCGATGCCGTTGAATTGCAATGGGATCTGAACTATCTCATGCAGTTATGGAAAGCCATTGATGAAGCAGTCAAGGGAAACTCAGCGCCATTATTGATTTATCTTGAATCAAGCTTGGTAATTCGTGCAATCCGCGACTATTTCCAACCGGATATCGGTGANATCCTGATTGATACCGATGATATCTATGAGCAAGCTCAGGCATTTATGTCGGTCGTGATGCCAGATAACTTACCGCGAGTTAAGCGCTATCAAGACGATGTGCCCCTGTTTTCTCGATTCCAGATTGAGCATCAGATCGAGACCGCCTACTCCAGAACCGTCCCTCTACCATCTGGTGGAGCAATTGTTATCGATCACACTGAAGCCTTGGTATCGGTTGACGTCAACTCGGCGCGTGCAACACGTGGATCTGATATTGAAGAAACTGCTACTCGTACCAACCTTGAGGCTGCCGATGAGATCGCTAGACAAATGCGTCTTCGTGACCTAGGCGGTCTGATCGTGATTGATTTCATTGATATGGAATCAGCGAAGAGTCAACGAGATGTTGAAAATCGCTTACGCGACGCCCTTCGTCATGATCGTGCACGGGTTCAAACCGGCAAGATCTCCAAGTTTGGCTTGATGGAATTATCACGTCAGCGTTTGCGACCAGCCCTATCGGAAGCAAGTCATGTCACATGCCCACGGTGTAATGGCACAGGCCATATTCGTGATACAGAATCCTCTGCCCTTCAGGTATTGCGCATTATTCAAGAAGAGGCGATGAAAGAGAACACAGCTGCAATCCACTGTCAGGTTCCAGTCGATGTCGTTGCCTTCCTCTTAAATGAGAAACGTGCTGAGGTTATCAAGATTGAGTCTCGCTTTAAGGTTCATGTCTTAATGATTCCAAATAAGCATCTTGAGACGCCCCATTACAAATTAGAGCGCTTACGTCACGATGACCCCCGCCTAGATGAACAAAAGCTTAGCTATGTAATGGTGGAAGAGTCTACGCGTGAGCTTGAGACCGACACTGTGATTGGTCGCAAGAATGAAGAAGTGCGCACACGTCCTGAGGCGGCCGTCAAGGGCATTACTCCCAGCCAGCCAGCGCCCATGGCAAGTGCTCGCCCCGCTCGCGAAAGCGCCTCTGCTAAAACAGGTGAGGCATCCTCTGGTGGAATCTTCGGATTCTTTAAAAAGATATTCTCTCCTGCTACCCCCGCCAAACCCGAAGAGGTCAAACCTAATGCTCGTCCAGAAGGTCGGGGACGTAACGGCGATCGCAATAATCGTAATCGCGGTCGCAATCGTCAAGACAGAACTGCGCGTAGCGATAATACGGATCGTCCAGAAAAAGCTGCAGATACTGGTGAGCCAAACCAGAATCGCCCACGTCAGGCAGGTCGGGGACGTAACCGCGGTGAGCGCAATCAACAGCAAGAGCGTAACGATCAAGCATCCCCCCAACAAACTAAGGGTCCAGCGCCTGACTTAAGCGATTCAGAAGTGAGTAACGAGGATCAGCGTCGTGGTCGTAATCGTCGTGGTCGCGGTCGTAACCGCGGTGAGCGATCTGAGCGCAATGACAGTCCCGCCCAAGAATTAAATAGCGGTATTCCGATGGGTCTAGGTGGTCGTTCTGCCTCAATGCCGCTATCGGATCTGACTCGCAGCTTTAGAGAGGGTTCTGCACCGCGTCGTTCAGGATCTAATCGCGGCCCCAGACCAGAACAAAGAGTACAAAGTGAGAGCGTCCCTACTCCAACATCTAGCGGCCAGAGCATTTCGGAGACTAGAGTTACAGCACCGATTATTGTTCCCGAACTACCCAAAGTTGCCTTCACGCCACTTGCTGAAGAACCGCTAAAAAATGTTATTCAGACTGCTGGAATGGTTTGGGTTGGTACCGATAGCAACAAACTCGCTGAAGTACAAAACCAGATTCAGTCTGAGAGCCCTGCGCCTAGAGCACAACGTGAGCCAAAGCCACCTACCAATCTCCCTGCAGGGCCTATGGTTCTTGTGGAAACGGGTGGCCAAGAAAAAACCATTGATAAAAATGGTTAGAGCTTCCGTACGCCTAAGATAGACTTTTGAAGCCATAATGCATCATGGTTGAACGCGTAATCCCCATTCGCAAAGAGACTCGAGAGGGTCCTTTGCCATTGATTCCTGAGACTCTTTCTGAGGCTCATGGTCGAACCTTGGATCTACGACATAGACCTTTGCGAGACTTACGCATATCCGTGACCGATCGGTGCAACTTTCGTTGTACCTATTGCATGCCTAAAGAGGTTTTTGATCAAAACTATCCGTACCTAGCTCAACAAGAATTGTTGAGCTTTGAAGAAATTTATCGCTTAGCTCATATTTTCGCCACACTAGGTGTTGAGAAAATTCGCTTGACTGGTGGCGAGCCTCTTCTGCGTAAAGATATTGAGAAACTCATTACCATGTTGTCCGAGATCAAAACACCCAAGGGTCAATCTCTTGATCTAACACTCACAACAAATGGCAGTCTTTTGCAAAAAAAGTCGGCGCAGTTAAAGACCGCTGGCTTACAGCGTATTACCGTGAGTCTTGATGCAATCGACGATGCCATTTTCAAAAAAATGAATGATGTTGACTATCCCGTTTCCGATGTCTTAAATGGAATTGAAGCGGCCAAGAACGCTGGCTTTACCGGAATTAAAGTCAATATGGTTGTTAAAAAAGGTACGAATGAGCAAGAGATTTTGCCAATGGCAAAACACTTTCGTAATAGCGGGGTTACCTTACGATTTATCGAGTTTATGGATGTTGGTAGTTCAAATGGTTGGAACTTGGCTGAGGTGCTTCCCTCGGCAGATGTCATTGCAATGATTCATGAGCATTTTCCACTTGAGCAAGTTGATCCCAATTACTCTGGGGAAGTAGCTCAGCGTTGGCGCTATCAGGATGGCTCTGGTGAAATTGGTGTGATCTCGAGCGTGACCCAAACCTTTTGCCACGAATGTACTCGCGCACGTCTATCTACCGATGGCCAACTATTTTTATGTTTATTTGCGACGCAAGGGTTTGACTTCAAAACACTTCTGCGTTCTGGAAAAAGTGACCTAGAAATTGCGAATGCAGTGATGCATACCTGGTCCTCCAGAGAGGATCGCTACTCTGAACTAAGACACCTCAATACCCAAGATCCGAAACGAGCCGATCGTAAAGTTGAAATGTCTTATATCGGCGGCTAATTCAATGGGATCAATTGCGGTATCCGATATCACTGGTCTTGTCTTAGCAGGTGGTCGCGCTCAACGAATGGGCGGTATTGATAAAGGCTTGATTCCGTTTAAAGGATTGCCTTTAATCGAGTCTGCTCTCGAAAGACTCAAACCCCAAGTGAATACGATACTGATCAATGCCAATCGCAATCATTCAATCTACTCATCGTATGGCTATCCTGTTTTAGCAGATGAGGACGATAGTTTTTCAGGCCCCCTAGCTGGGTTTGTGGCAGGACTCAAGGCTTGCAAAACCCCCTATTTAATGACCGTACCCTGTGATTCCCCACTCTTCCCTCTTGATCTTGCCAAGCAACTGGCGATTACTCTTGAGGCAGAGCAGTCAAAGATTGGATATGCATCTAGCAAAGACATGGCCGGTAAGGTATGGGCACAACCGGTCTTTTGTTTGATGCGTAGAGATCTACTGGATTCCTTAACAAGCTTCTTAGCGAGTGGTGAACGAAAAATAGACCGTTGGTTTGCTCAAGAAAATGCAGCATCCACACTATTTGCTGATGACGTTGTATTTGCAAATGCCAATACTCCCGAAGAATTAGCGCAGCTGGAATCATTTACACATTCGCATTGATGAATAAACCAGTAAACGCCAATCAAGAGTTTCAGTCTGATTTTTTATCAGTTACCGAGGCACGGACCGCCATCTCCGCTGTCATCCATTCGATTCAAGCGCAAGCTAGACTTCATGAGGCCATAGAAAGCCTCCCTCTAAAAGAGTGTTTAGGTCGCATTTTGGCAAGTGATGTGTTATCCCCTATCAATGTTCCTGCAAACGATAACTCAGCGATGGATGGGTTTGCATTCAATGGTAAAGAGCTTGATACAGCGCAAGACCCTGTCAATTTGCGCATCGCGGGTGCGATTTACGCAGGTCAAACCCATTCCCCGTCTATTCAAATAGGTGAATGCATTAAGGTGATGACTGGCGCAATGATGCCCCCGAATTGCGATACCGTAATTCCTCAGGAGTTTACGAAGTCAAGCGAGGAGGGATCAATCACCTTTGCTAAAGATACTGTTCGTGCGGGCGATAATCGTCGTTTATGCGGTGAGGACTTACAAGCGGGTAAGCCTGCAATCCAGCGTGGGCGGATACTAAAAGCATCCGATATTGGTTTAGCGGCCTCATTAGGAATCGCCAAGCTTGAGGTTTATCAACGGATTAAAGTTGCTATTCTCTCGTCGGGTGATGAGCTCTGCAGTATTGGTGTCCCGTTACAGCCTGGCAAAATTTACGATAGTAATCGTTTTAGTCTTCATGCCTGCCTTAGTAAGCTTGGCTTTGAAATCATTGACTGCGGGATCGTCCGCGATACCCCCGATGATCTTCGTCAAGCATTTATGCAAGCAGCACAGAAAGCGGACGTAATTATCTCCTCAGGCGGAGTATCTGTTGGAGAGGCTGACTTCACCAAACAAATTATGGAAGAGTTGGGGCAAGTAGGATTTTGGAAAATTGCAATGCGTCCAGGCAGACCAATGGCTTTTGGTAGCCTAAAGCCGGTTTCGCCAAAGACAGCTCCCACCGTATTTTTTGGTTTACCAGGGAACCCCGTAGCGGTGATGGTTACCTTTTACCAATTTGTGCGTAACGCGCTATTACATTTAAATGGCGCCCTTAACCCTGAGATCCCGCTCGTATCAATCCAATCTGCCGAGGCTATTCGGAAAAAGTCGGGTCGTACAGAGTTCCAACGCGGGATTTTGTTTCGGGATCCAGAAGGTAGGTTGTTAGTCAAGTCGACTGGTAGTCAGGGTGCGGGCATTCTGCGCTCGATGAGCGAAGCAGATTGCTTCATGATTCTTCATCACCATCAAGGCAATATTGCCCCCGGAGACTGGGTGGATGTAGAGATTTTTGATGGACTGCTTTAAGATTGCAGGATCATGAAATTCACTAAAAAAGAAATTGTCTTCTTAGACCCAATGCATACCGCCAAAACTCTTGTTTTGGTCTACCTATGCTTCTCCGTACCCATCGTTTTATTAGCCCTTTTTGTAGCCTTTATTCGAGATGGCTCGATGCCCGGGTTTACTGTGATCTCAGCACTTATTTTGAACGCTGTTCTGGGCTTTGGACTTCTTTGGATCGCATGTAAAGTCTACAACTGGGTTGCCCAAAAATTTGGGGGTATTGAGTTAGCCCTTAAAGAACTATCTGAAGAGACTGACGATATCCAGTAAGGTATTTTTGTGTACCCTATTTCTTCCAGAGCTCGGTATTAATTAAACTGGGTGGCTTCTCACCCGCTAATGCTGCTCGCAAATTACGAACTGCTAAGTTAATCATTGCGCGCCGAGTCTTCTCAGTGGCACTCGCAATATGTGGGGCTAGTACCACATTGCTTAACTTCAAGAGCTCAGGATGAACCTTCGGCTCTCCCTCGTATACATCTAAGCCAGCAGCAAAGATTTTTTTGCCTTCAGGGCTTCTGCCAGAGCGGCATCATCCACAATACCGCCGCGCGCAATATTAACAAGCGTTGCTGTGGATTTCATCAACGCAATTTCTTTTGCGCCAATCAGATGATGGCTTTCTGCAGAATAGGGGACAACTAAAACCACATGGTCTGCTTCGCGTAATAAGGTCTCCTTATCAACGTAACGAGCTCCACAGGCTTTCTCATCGGACTCACTTAGGCGCTTACGATTGTGATAGATCACATTCATACCAAAACCAAGTCCACGCTTCGCAATTCCTTGTCCAATTCTGCCCATACCAATAATGCCAAGGGTGGTGTGATGCAAATCCATCCCCAATGGGTTGTATACGATGGACATCTTGTCCCACTGGCCATTACGAATCCAATGCTCAGACTCCGTGATACGTCTAGCAGCAGCCATCATCAACGCAAAGCCAAAGTCTGCCGTACTATCCGTTAAAACATCTGGGGTATTCGTTGCCATCACCCCAGCTGTGGTCATTGCTGGCACATCAAAATTGTTATAACCCACCGAGATATTGGCCACAATTTTTAGATTCTTTGCATCCGCCAGGGCATTTTGATCGATTCGCTCACTTCCGAATACCAGTGCGCCCGCAACTTGTGCAAGCTCTTTGCGTAAGTTATCTGGGGAGAAGACCTCATCGGCCTGATTGGACTTCACCTCAAAGCTCTCCTCTAAGCTTGCTAAGGCATCTGGAAAAATAGCTCTGGCGACAAGAATTCGTGGTTTAGTGGACATAGGATTCAATAGAAAATGAGGTAAAAGGCTCGGAAGCAAAACTTTACACCATTTGGGCTAAAATCAATTCAGAGGCAATAATCTGTTGTATTGCTTGGTTTATATCCTTAAACAATCGTCGTAGAGCCAAATCATGACTTACGTTGTTACTGAATCTTGTATCCGTTGTAAATACACCGATTGCGTGGACGTCTGTCCAGTTGACTGTTTTCGTGAGGGGCCCAACTTCCTAACAATCGATCCTAATGAATGCATCGATTGTGCAGTTTGCGTCCCAGAGTGTCCTGTCAATGCAATTTATGCAGAGGACGATGTGCCTGGTGACCAGCAACAATTTATCAAAATGAATATGGAGCTTGCCAAACAGTGGCCATCCATCACCAAATCAAAGGCTCCACTGCCAGATGCAGATGATTGGAAGGATGTAAAGAGCAAGCTTGAGCATCTCGAAAAATAATCCTCGCCAACGCTCCATTCACTGAGCCTTTTCTATGCGCCAATTTCATGACTTAATGCGCCATGTCCTTGATCATGGGGCAAAGAAATCAGATCGTACTGGTACGGGCACTTTATCGGTCTTTGGTCATCAAATGCGCTTTGATTTATCAGAAGGTTTTCCTCTGGTCACCACGAAGAAACTTCACCTCAAATCCATTGTGTATGAACTCCTTTGGTTTCTAAGTGGTAATACTAATAATCAATGGCTCAAGGAACGCGGAGTCTCTATCTGGGATGAATGGGCGGCACCTGATGGTGATCTTGGCCCGGTCTATGGCTACCAATGGCGCTCTTGGCCAGCACCGAATGGGCAACATATTGACCAGATCAAGGAGATTATTCAGACCATTAAAACCAATCCCGACTCACGACGCATTATTGTGTCGGCCTGGAACGTGGCAGATATCCCCAAGATGGCGCTAGCGCCCTGCCACGCCTTCTTCCAGTTTTATGTGGCCGATGGTAAGTTATCGTGTCAACTCTATCAGCGCAGCGCAGATATATTTTTAGGTGTACCTTTCAATATTGCTAGCTATGCATTGCTGACCCATATGGTGGCGCAGCAATGTAGTCTTGATGTGGGTGAGTTCATTTGGACTGGTGGTGATTGCCATCTGTACAGCAATCACCTCGAGCAGGTTGAGTTACAGCTATCTCGAAAGCCATACTCTCTTCCCCAATTAAAAATCCATCGTAAGCCCGATAGTATTTTTGACTACCAATTTGAGGACTTTGAAATTGTGGGCTATGAATCCCACCCCCACATCAAAGCTCCAGTTGCAGTTTGAGCTAATTAGCCCATGAGTACACCTGCTATTTCAATGATCGTGGCGCGCTCTCGCAATCATGTCATTGGCAAAGATAATCAAATGCCATGGAAAATATCGGCTGATTTACAGTTCTTCAAAAAAGTAACCATGGGATACCCCATCATTATGGGTCGCAAAACCTGGGAATCAATTGGTAGGCCTTTGCCGGGTCGGCGCAATGTAGTGGTGAGTCGTAACACCAATTACTCAGCAATCGGTGCTGAATTGGTTGGTTCCTTAGATCAGGCTTTAGAGTTGTTAAAAGAATTTAAGCGTGTCTTTGTTATTGGTGGTCAGCAATTATTTACCCAAGCCTTCCCTCAAGCCGATGAGCTCTTCATTACTGAGATTGAAATTCAGGTCGATGGTGATACGTATTTTGAAATTCCAGATCCCAATGACTGGCAAGAGGCAGAACGCATCTTAGAAAGTGAGGGCGATATTCAGTTTGCCTATGTGACTCTTCGACGAAAGGCAGTCTAATTACTTTCCACCAATCGTCATTGAGCCCAGCAAAATTGATCCAGTCTCTTTAGTTCCCCGAATAATCGTGTCATCGCCCACCGCCTGAATATCCATCAACATTTCTTTTAAGTTACCAGCGATAGTGATTTCTTCAACAGGATGTTGGATGATGCCGTTTTCGACCCAATAACCAAATGCCCCTCGCGAGTAATCTCCCGTCACATAGTTGACCCCTTGGCCCATCAGCTCTGTTACCAACAGGCCGGTTCCCATTTCTTTTAACAAACCTGGCAAGCCCCCAGATGGGGTATGCATACTATGCAACTTCAGATGATGTGCGCCTCCTGCATTACCGGTAGTTTGCATGCCCAACTTTCTGGCTGAGTAGGTAGACAAGAAGTAGCCTTGCAATTCTCCTTTGGATATCACCGACCGAGCTTTAGTGCGGACACCCTCTTCATCAAACGGTGCGCTTCCACTCATTCGCTTTAGGTGGGGCAACTCAAACAAGTCGATATGCTTTGGCATTACTTGCTTCCCCAGGCTATCGAGCAAAAAACTAGAACGACGATACAAAGCACCACCTGAGGTTGCTTGGACCAAAGAGCCAATCAGACCGACTGCGATCGGGGCTTCAAAGATCACTGGGCAACGCCGTGTTGTTAACGATTTTGCGTTTAGCTTTGCCAATGCTCGTTGGGCAGCATACCGACCAATCAAAGAGGGGTTTGCTAACTCACTCGCAATGCGAGAAGTGCTGTACCAATCATCGCGTTGCATCGCACTCGAATTTTTAGAGGAACTGGCAATGGGGGCGCAGGATATGAAATGCCTTGAATATGGATATCCACCCATAAAGCCATTACTGGTTCCCAGCATAAAGTGCGCCTGATGGGCAGATACCGATGCCCCATCACTGTTCAGGATTGCTTTATCGACTGCAAATGCTGCCTTTTCTGCTTTACGAGCGATCTGAATCGCCTCTTTAGTATCTAGATCCCAGGGATGAAATAAATCAAGATCCTGAGGGTTCTGCTCTAAAAGATCTGGCTCGGCCAAACCAGCGCAATCATCTTCTGCAGTGTGTTGGGCAATATGAAAAGCCGCCTCTACCGTTAAACGTAATGAGTCTGGAGAAAAATCGCTGGTACTGGCATTACCTCGGCGCTGACCTAGATAGATGCTTACGCCCACCTGCTTATCAACACTTTGCTCAATGGTTTCTACTTCACCCTTGCGGACCGTTACAGAGAGACCTTGACCCTCGGAGATTTCTGCGGCGGCGTCTGAAGCCCCAACGCGCTTGGCTTCTGCCAAAATAAAGTCAATAATGATCCTAAATTGATCCGGAGAATATGCAAACATTCCTCAATGATAGCTAGAATATGTCCATGAAGCATCAAAACCCTTTTCATCGCAATAGCCCTAATGAGGTAAAGATTGGTTTGGTATCGATTTCTGATCGTGCCAGCCAAGGGGTATATGTCGATGAAGGCATCCCTTCCTTAAAAAATTGGCTTGGCAAGGTGATCACCACTCCAGTCGTGTTCCATGAGCGCCTTATTCCGGATGAGGCCGAGCACATTTCATCCTCATTGATCGAGTTGGTTGATGAGTTGGGGTGTGATTTGGTATTGACTACCGGTGGCACAGGCCCGTCGCGACGAGATGTGACACCGGAAGCCACTCTGGATGTGGGAACTCGTGAAATGCCAGGATTTGGCGAGCAGATGCGGCAAATTAGCCTTCATTTTGTGCCCACCGCCATTCTCTCTCGTCAAGTTGCTGTATTACGAGAGATTGAGAATCATGCTGCATTGATTATGAATCTTCCTGGGCAACCAAAGTCGATTCAGGAGACTTTAGAAGGCTTGAAAGATGCTGATGGCAAAGTGCTTGCCCACGGTATTTTTGCTGCTGTACCCTATTGCATCGATTTAATCGGCGGGCCTTGTATTGAAACGGATGAGGCGATTGTGAAAGCGTTCCGTCCAAAGAAAAAGAAGTAGCGCTAACAGTCTTTCATTATCTCTTCTAAACATTAGTTTTGAGAGGGAATAAAGAATCGCTCGCGATAGTATTTGAGCTCTTCAATCGATTCCATAATATCGGCTAAGGCAGTATGGGCTTGTTGCTTATTAAATCCCTTCACAAGCTCCGGTTGCCAGCGTTTACATAGCTCCTTCACAGTCGATACATCGACATTCCGGTAATGAAAATAACTCTCTAGCTTTGGCATATAGCGAGCCATAAACCGCCGGTCTTGGCAGATCGAGTTACCGCACATCGGCGCAGTATTGGCTTTGACGTATTGCTTTAGAAAAGCGATACATTGCTCTTCCACCGCCCCCTCATCTAAATCAGATGCTCTAACCTTATCCACTAAGCCCGATTTGGTGTGAGTGCCAGTATTCCAAGCATCCATGCTGCCAAGAACCTCATTAGCTTGATGGACCACCCATACCGGGGCGGTAGCAATGATATTTAGGTGGGCATCGGTCACAATCATGGCGATCTCTAATATACGGTCAGAATCAGGCTTTAATCCCGACATCTCCATATCTACCCAAATCATGGGTTCTGCGCTATTACCAGACCCCTTATTTTCCGTACTCATCTTTATAATGACTCCATGACCTTTACATATCTATTTATTCTGGCTTTAGTCCTTAGCGTTGGTTTACGCCATTGGCTCGCAATGCGCCAAATTCGCCATGTCGCCAACCATCGCGCTAGTGTACCTAATGAATTCGCCCATACGATCAGTTTAGTGGATCATCAAAAGGCAGCTGACTATACGATTGCTAAATTACGTCTTGGCCTGATTGAAAACTTCTTTGCTGCTTTTGTATTAATTGCATTCACTCTATTGGGCGGACTAGAGCTTCTCAATCAAATGCTAATCGATCTTTTGGGTCCAGGCACTTTGCAACAGATGGCTTTGTTGATATCTATATTTTTAATCTCGGGCATTTTGGATTTACCTTTTACCTGGAAAAAACAATTTGGTATTGAGGCTGCCTATGGCTTTAACCGAATGACCCCTGCTCTCTTTTGGCTGGACATGATCAAAGGTGTCGCATTAGCCTCGGCCCTTGGGCTTCCTCTTCTCTGGTTGGTCTTGGAGTTGATGTCTAGTAGTGGGCCCTACTGGTGGCTATGGACCTGGATTGTCTGGACCGCTTTTAATGCTCTTCTTCTTTGGCTCTTTCCTACCTTTATTGCACCCCTGTTTAATAAGTTCAAGGCCTTAGAAGATGGCCCCCTGAAAGCACAAATCGAGCGTCTCTTAGAACGTTGTGATTTTGCTAGTCAAGGTTTATATGTGATGGATGGTAGCAAACGAAGTGCGCATGGCAATGCTTATTTCACAGGCATCGGTAAGGCAAAGCGGATTGTGTTCTTTGACACTTTGATTGAGAAGCTTGAGCCACTAGAAGTAGAGGCTGTTCTTGCCCATGAGCTTGGTCACTTTAAACGTCAACATATTCGTAAGCGTTTACTAGTCTCATTTGCTCTGAGCTTTGTCATGCTGGCTATTTTGGGCTGGGTGAGCTCACAGCCGTGGTTCTATCTCGGTCTTGGTGTCAGCCCCGATCTCAATGGCTATAACGGCGGTCTAGCCTTGGCTTTGTTTATGTTGGTTGCCCCTGTATTTAGTTTCTTCTTTACTCCATTGGGAAGCCTGGCATCTCGCAAACATGAATACGAAGCTGATCACTTTGCTGCCCAAAAATCTTCGGCGAGCGCATTAATTTCTGCCCTAGTAAAACTCTATCAAGATAATGCCTCGACCCTAACCCCCGATCCGCTCTATACCGCGTTCTATAGCTCCCATCCTCCTGCGCCCCTGCGGATTGCGCATTTACAACGATTTGCATGAGCGGTGTTTGCTGATGGGCCAATTTCGTGCCCTGCTAAGCGCCTCCTACGGGAGACATTACTTAGCGCAAACTATTCAGGCGGATGGCTCCCATGCTGGGCCCTTAATACAAGTTAGCACACCGGCTAAGCGCCACGTCGGCGCTGTCGGTGATATCTTGATTCTGGAGGAGACAGGTCCAAATCAGGCACGAATTATCGAAATCGAGAAGCGCAAGAACTTACTTTATCGATCAGACGCATTTAAGAGTAAATCGATTGCAGCGAATGTTGACCAAATTCTGGTGGTGCTTGCAACTGCTCCGGCTTTCTCACCCGATCTCCTAGGACGCGCTGTAGTTGCTGCTGAGCTAGATCAAATTGAACTGCGCATCATCCTGAATAAATGCGATCTGCAGGATCAATTAACGATTGCGCGACGAGGTCTTGTTCCATATCAAAACATGGGCTATCCAGTCCACGAGGTCTCGGCTAAATTTGATCCCCAATCACTTGAGGGTCTCCAACCTTTCTTGAAAGGAAAGGTATCGGTATTGGTTGGGCAATCTGGCATGGGTAAGTCGACTTTACTGAATAGTTGGGCACCAAATGCGGCCGCTCTCACACAAGAATATTCCTTAAAACTGGATAGCGGTAAGCACACCACCACAGCATGCCGTTACTTTGATTTACCCGAGTGGTCTCGCAATCAAGCGCATTTAGGGGGGATGATTGACTCACCCGGTTTTCAAGAATTTGGTCTTGCCCATCTCTCTGAAAGCCAACTACAGCATGCCTTTAGAGAGTTCAAGCCTTTGCTGGGTAAATGTCGCTTCCATAACTGTAAGCATGATAGCGAACCTGGATGCGTGATCCAGGAGGCTGTTCTTGCGGGTGAGATTGCTGCAGAACGTCTAGCGCTTTTTAAACAGTTGCTATCGGACTCTAAAACCGCAGATATTCAACTGCAGGGTTTTAGCCAAGCCAAAGAGCGATGGTCAACATCGCCAAAACCACCATACAAACGATAAGGGCTCGCCACACCAAGCCGATAGCAGATCTCATGGAGTGTTCGCTAGGCTCTTTCCCAATCTCATAGACGGGCGGCTCACCGGTCTCAGCTCTAGATAGGGCCTCATCACTGGTCGGCTCTCGTAATGGTTCACCCAGACGGACACCCAAGGCACCACTACCAGATGCCAGCAATACTGCACTTAAAGGGTCCGACCACTTACTTGTTAAATTACGCCACGCATAGACCGAGTCCTCAAAATTACCAACGATGGCAAAACTCATGGCACTCAAGCGAACAGGCAACCAATCTAATATATAAAAAAAGTGTTTTGCTGCTTCGGATAAATTAAACCCATATTGCTCCCAACGCAAAGAGGCCTTATCCGCCAAGCGATATAGAACAACACCCGCAGGGCCAATTGGCACTAAGAACCAGAAAAAGACCCCAAAAACATGGCGATGGGCGCCAATAATTGCCCTCTCGAGCGCTACCGCAATAATCTCAGTCTTTGATAAATGGGTAACATCAATATCATCCCCCAACCAGCTTTGGAGAGCAGCACGGGCTGCCGGCACATCATGGTTTTGAATGGCTTCATGGACCTCTGTAAAGGAATGACTAAATTGTCTAAACCCAAAAAAGAGATAAACGATGATGATGTTCCAGACGAAGGCTAATAAGGGATGAGCCACAAACGCTACGACATAAATAGCAAACACAAAAATAGTAGGCAAGCCAAAGCCCACTAAACAAGCTAACCGAGCACCCACTGGTGTTGCCCCATCTGCAGACTTGCCACCAAACTCCTTGGCAACCCAATCAAGCCATGCAAGGCTCGCCCTCCGGATCCAATGGGATGAGGTAACTGGCCGATATTGTTCGGCAATTAGAGCGAAGAGGATAGAAAAAAAGGTCATGCTTTTAATAGATGATATAGATTTCGTAACATTCCAGCGGTGGCGCCCCAAATGAACCGCTCCGCATAGGGCATTGCATAAAAGCGGCGTGAGCCCTCTGTACTTTGCCATACCCGGATCTCATGATTAGCAGGATCCATTAAGAAACGTAAAGGGACCTCAAATACATCTGCGACCTCGAAGGGATCCGGCCGATACTGCGAAACGGGTTTCACCAAAGCAACCACTGGGGTAACCTGATAGCCCGAGACCGTAAGATATTCTGGTAAAGAGCCAATCACCTCGACATTCTGACTGGGAAGCCCAATTTCTTCCTCGCTTTCCCGAATTGCAGTTGCAACAATAGAAGCATCCCCCTCATCCATTCGTCCCCCAGGAAAACTAATTTGACCCGCGTGATCATGCAAATGATCGGTACGTTGGGTTAATAAAACATGCAGTCCATTTGACTGCATTACCAGGGGCATTAGAACCGCCGCCTTCGTTATCGCGCCCTGCTCTTGCTTGCGGGCGATGATATTGCTTGCCAATACATGGCGGTTTTCATCGGTAATCTCAGGGGTCCATGTGGGTGAAGTCTCAAACTGAGCACGCAGCCCATCCTCACAAAATAAAGCTTCGGGTACTGGCTTTTGGCCAATGCAACGACGATCAATCGGCACTAAGCGGGGATCGAATCCGGGGGGCGCAGCCAAGCTTTTTTTGAGGGAGTCCAGAGTATTCGACATGGATCCATTTTAGGTGATTTAAGAAAACAAAAAGGCGACCGAGGTCGCCTTAGTGCACATAAGAGCGAGATTAATCTGCGGCTGTCTCGGCAACTGTTTCTTTAACACGCGCCTTGAGCTTCTCTTTAATACGAGCAGACTTACCAGAGCGNTCGCGCAAGTAATACAACTTCGCACGACGNACATCACCACGACGCTTCACTTCGATGCTAGCGATTAATGGTGAATAAGTTTGAAAAGTNCGCTCCACACCTTCGCCAGATGAAATCTTGCGAACGATGAAACTAGAATTCAGGCCACGGTTGCGCTTGGCAATCACAACGCCCTCAAAAGCCTGAGCACGTTTACGACTACCTTCAACCACGTTTACACTGACTACAACGGTATCGCCGGGTGCAAAACTTGGAATCGTTTTGTTGGCGGTTAGACGAGCAATTTCTTCTTGCTCGATTTTTTGGATCAAGTTCATTACAACTCCTTAGGCATCATGTTGGCGTTAATCCCGTGATCAATCAGCGGGCCCAATAGAGGATGCAGTTAAAACAACTAAGCCAAACCAATATTTTTATTACTCTGAGAGTTTCTTTAAAAACAGCTCATCGTCTTGGTTTAGCAACCCATTTGCGCGCGCAGCCTCAATGAGGTCTGGACGACGCTTTAACGTCAGCTCTAAAGACCTTTGCCGACGCCAATCCATTATTTTAGCGTGATGTCCGCCTAAAAGCACGTCTGGAACGCATAAATTTTCATAAATTTCAGGCCGGGTATAGTGCGGATGGTCTAAAAGGCCATTAACAAAACTATCTTGTAAGGCTGAATTCTCGTCCCCCAACACCCCCGGAATCAAGCGAATCATGGCATCCATAACCGCCATGGCAGGGATTTCACCACCGGAAAGTACAAAATCGCCGATGGAAAGCTCAAAATCCACATTTCGGTCAATAAAACGCTGGTCTACTGCCTCATATCGTCCACAAATTAGCGTTAAGTTACTGTATTTAAGCATATCTGTTGCTAACTTCTGCGAAAATGTCTTTCCTTGAGGGCTTAAAAGACAAACTGGACCGGACTCTATTCCAGATTTTTGATGGGATTTCTGAATCGCCGCCAAGGTCTCCTCAAGTGGCTTAATGAGCATGACCATACCAGGCCCTCCCCCATAAGCACGATCATCGACTGTTTTACGAGGATCCTCACAAAAATCTCTTATATTCCATGTACTTACAGTTGTAAGTCCGTGCTCACATGCTCGCCCAGTTACCCCACTTTTTGTCAAAGCAGTGAACATTTCAGGAAAAAGAGTNACAACATCAAAATGCATACGGGCCTTCAAATTNCTTATTNGCTCCAATTNGCTTGCCAGGCAACCACTATGGTTCCAACGCCCCCGGCATCGCTAGCCTGAAGATCTACTGACTTTACAAGATCGGGCACAAAGGGGATCAGCTCCTTCCCCACGGTCATGACTGGATGGGCGCCATATTCAGCGATCTCATCAACGAAACCAAGTTCAGCGCCCTCCTCATTCAGCACCCTGCAACCAATCAGATCAATCCAGTAATAGGTACTTGCTCCGTCTTGGGGAAGCTAGTTCTAGGAAGCTTTAAGGACGAGCCCTTTAATAACAAAGCAGCATCACGATCGGTAACGCCCTCAAGAGCCATGACCACAAAACCGCTGTGTAATTTTGCCTGGTTGACTGTGTAGGTAGCATCGATTGAAGCCCCTCGAGCACCATCCCGTTGCAAACAGATTTGCTTACATTGGAGAAGGGCTACAGGGTCAGGAGAGTAGGGGCGCACCTTAATGTGCCCCTTGAGGCCTTGGGCATCAAATACCTGCCCAAGCTCTATCAGGTCAGAAGGAGGCTGATGAATCACAACACCTCCATGAAAGCTCGTAAGCCTATGAATTAGGCTGCAGGATGGTCCTTGATTAAACGCTTAACGGTTGGGGAGATCTGAGCTCCAACGCCAGTCCAATAAGTTAAACGGTCCTGAGCAAGGCGCATTGCTTGCTCTTTCTCAGCTGCTTTTGGATTGAAATAACCTAAACGCTCAATGTAATTAGAGTCGCGACGATTACGTTTATCGGTAGCAACAATGCTGTAAAAAGGGCGCTTTTTTGAACCGCCGCGTGCGAGTCGAATGACGACCATATTTATTCCTTAAAATCCTAGTAATACGGGTTAATTAATTGGTTAAATACACCGACTGTCTGCAAAGGCAATGCAATAAGGTGTAGAGACCGCAGAAAACCTCATATTCTAGACGAAAACCCTTATAAACTCTACTAACTTACCAAACTATTATTAAAGATAACTATAAAAGTACATATAAATCAATAACTTATAAAAAAATATGCTTAAGCTTCTAACTCCTTTTGGTAAACGAATCCAACGATCCATCCTATTGGTCTCGGGAGTCTGCGTTTTGGGGGCTTGCGCCAATATCACCCCCCCGTGCGCCGCCAAAAATACTCCCCCGGCTGCCGAGCTTAAAGGAACGCACTGGGAACTGTCTCGCTGGAATCTACCGCCCAATGCGATGGGTGAGGTTCGTCTTCGTTCATTACCAAATGATCAGGGTCAAAAAATCCAACTACAGTTCAGCGGCAATCGAATGAGCGGGTATAGCGCCTGCAATCGCTTTACGGCGCAGATCGTAGAAGATACTCGGGGATTTCAGATTAATCAAATTGCTACAACGCGCATGGCTTGCTCTACAGCACGAGAAGAAATCGAACGCGATTTCTTGTACCTCTTAAATGATTACAGAACGATTGCGCGCGATGGCGATCGCTTACTGATTATTGGGCCCAATCGTGAGGTCTTAAGCTTTTCTCAAATCAATCTTTCCTCCAAATGACGCAATCATTTCGATCTAAATTAAGGTTCTGCGCTCTGGGATTATTTTTGCCGGGGACTGGATTCAATTGCTTTTATCTCCAAGGCATGAAAAGCTTTTGGGCTTGGATGCAATTGCTTTCCTTGCTGGGTGGCGCCATGGGCTATTGGCTTCTACAACAAAATACTAGCTCATCAGGCGCCGCTTGGTTCTTACTGATCCTAGGGTTTATTGCTATCGAGGCAAGTTGGTTAACAACCATTGCATTTGGCTTACGCCCTGATGAAAAATGGGATGCGCAGTTCAATACTGAAGCTAAGGATAATCAAAAGACAGAGTCTGGATGGCCGGTGGTTATTTCCGTGATCCTGTCGTTAATCCTTGGAGCGGGAGTAATGATGATCTTCTTAGCAATTGGCTTTGAGCAGTTCTTCATGTATCAGATTGAAGAAGCCAGAAAAATTAGTCAGTAACTTTTACTAAATCGCAGCTGTTAACTCGGGTACCAAAGTAAATAAATCCCCCACTAAGCCATAATCGGCTACACCAAAGATCGGTGCGTCAGGATCTTTATTGATCGCCACAATTATTTTTGAGTCCTTCATTCCAGCCAAGTGCTGGATTGCTCCTGAGATACCAACCGCAATATATAGCTGTGGTGCAACGATTTTTCCAGTTTGACCAACCTGATAATCATTCGGCACATAACCTGCGTCTACGGCAGCGCGGGAGGCTCCGAGAGCAGCACCCAATTTATCAGCCAAAGGCTCAATTAATTCCTTATATTTCTCGGCAGAACCTAAGCCGCGCCCACCAGACACAATGATTTTGGCAGCNGATAACTCAGGTCGATCCGACTTTGTCAGTTCTCGCCCAATAAATTGAGATGCTTCATATGGATCTACAGGTTTAATCGACTCAATCACAGCCGAGCCACCCTCCGGGGCAGCCTCAAAATTTGTTGTGCGTACCGTGATTACTTTTTTGGCGTCACTCGATTGCACTGTTGCAATCGCATTACCTGCATAAATGGGGCGCTCAAATGTATCGCCTGAGACCACCCTCGTAATATCTGAAAGCTGAGCAATATCTAATTTGGCAGCAACACGAGGCATCACACTTTTTCCGTGAGCAGTGGCGGGTGCCAAGAAATAATCATAATCCGAGGCCAGAGCAATCATTTGTTCGGCAACAGACTCTGGTAGTTGATCTATAAACTGTGTTGCATCGGCATGCAAAACTTTACGGATACCAGCAATACCTGCTGCAGCTTGAGCAATAGCCCCAGCATTGCTACCGATTAACAACAGATCAACCTCAGGGCTGCAAAGCTTTGCTGCACTCACAGCATGATGGGTAGCCGCTTTTAAAGAATGATGGTCATGTTCGACCAGAACTAAAGCAGCCATTTATAGAACCTTTGCTTCGTTTTTTAATTTATCGATCAGGCTAGCCACATCTGGTACTTTGATGCCTGCGGTGCGCTTTGGGGGCTCTTCCACCCGAATCGTTTTCAAACGAGGCGCAATATCAACCCCCAAATCCTCTGGCTTAAGAACATCTAGCTGCTTTTTCTTGGCCTTCATGATGTTTGGCAGAGTTACATACCGAGGCTCATTTAAGCGTAAATCAGTTGTGATCACGGCTGGCAATGAAATCGATACGGTCTCAAGGCCGCCGTCCACCTCGCGTGTTACTTGAGCCTTGCCATCTGCAATGCTTACTTTTGAGGCAAAAGTTGCTTGGGGAAGGTTCAGTAAAGCCGCAAGCATTTGACCGGTCTGATTACTATCATCATCAATCGCTTGTTTTCCTAAAATAATCAGTTGTACTTGCTCTTTTTGGTAAATCGCTTGCAGTAATTTTGCAACTGCTAGCGGCTGGAGCTCGGTATCGGTTTCTAACAAAATAGCGCGGTCAGCGCCAATCGCGAGAGCGGTACGCAAGGTCTCTTGACACTGTTGAGGGCCGGCCGAGAAAACAATAACCTCACTGACGATGCCTGCCTCTTTAAGTCGAACCGCCTCTTCAACGGCGATCTCATCAAACGGGTTCATGCTCATCTTTACATTCGCAATATCAACCCCGGATTGATCTGACTTCACGCGCACTTTGACGTTGTAATCAACAACTCGCTTAACGGCTACCAAGACCTTCATTTGCTACCTTTATCAACCAAATAAGTTCTTATTTTATCGCTATTTAGAGCTCAGCCAAGGTCTTCAAATGAGCAGTAACACTCCTACCCAATGCGGATAGGTTATAGCCACCCTCGAGGCAGCTAACAATTTTTCCATCGCAAGACTGATTGGCAACATTCATGAGCTGCTGTGTAATCCACACATAATCATCCTCTACTAAGCCCATTTGCCCCAAATCATCCTCTCGGTGGGCATCAAAGCCTGCGGAGATCATGATCAATTGAGGCTTGAACTCTTGCAGGCGCGGAATCCATATCTTACTAATCATCTCTCGAACAAGCTTTCCGCTTGTACTGGCTGGCAAGGGGATGTTCACCATATTATCCCCACCCTCCAAACCACTGTAGGGATAGAACGGGTGCTGAAAGAAGCTACACATGAGCACATGGGGATCATCGATAAATGCTGCTTCGGTACCGTTGCCATGATGTACATCAAAATCAATCACGGCAACTCGATCTAGGTCATACTGCTCAATCGCGTATCGAGTTGCAATGGCAATGGTATTAAAAACACAAAAGCCCATTGAACGATGGGGCTCTGCATGATGCCCTGGGGGGCGAACTGCACAAAAGGCGTTATTAACCTCGCCCTTCATCACTGCGTCTACCGCTGCAATAGCAGCTCCAGCAGCACGCAAAGAGACATTCCAGGTTGAGCTGTTCATGATCGTATCACCATCGATCATGGCGTAGCCACTCGTTGGAGCCTTACTTTTTATGAATGCCAAGTGATCCTCGCTATGCACACGGGTAATATCAGCCTCAGTTGCCAGAGGTGGGTCAATTCGTTTTAAATGGCCATCTAAGCGACTCTGAATTAATTGATCTTCAATAGCTTGGATACGCTCGGGGCACTCGGGATGATGGCGCCCCATCTCGTGTTTCATAAAATCGGGATGACTGATATAGGCTGTCGTCATTTACTTGTCTCTCTTATATTTTGTATACAAATTACTACTTTGCTCACTAAACTAGCATCTCTATCAAAACTACTTCTATCTTAGCGCCAACTTGAGAACACTATCCTACCTATCGATTTTAGGGCTGAGCCTTATTTTGGGGGCCTGCGCCACCCCCANCCCCACTCCAATTACCCAAGAAGGTTCGGCCTCTACCAAATTAGAAGAGGTATCAGAACCTCCTATTGATCCAAAAACAGAGGCAAACTACCAAGAGCAGTTACGGGCATTAATCGCCGAGGTCTCCAAAAGTCACTCAATTCCTCTAGAAAGCCTTGAACTGGGCTTTCGGGATAGCAAAAACTTAAGCCAGATTAAGAAACTCGTTGCCCCTCCTCCGGTCACTTTTCAGAAGAATTGGCGGGTTTATCGCAGTCGTTTTGTGGAACCNGTTCGGATTAAGGCAGGCCTCACCTTTATTGAACAAAACCGTTCAGCCTTAGTGGCAGCAGAGCAAGAAAGTGGGGTGCCCTATCAGGTCATTGCAGCCATTATTGGTGTTGAAACAATCTATGGCCGCCAAATGGGTAACTTTAGAGTGAAAGATGTCCTAACGAGCCTTTCCTTTGACTACCCAGAGGCTCCAAACCGACCTGCTCGTCAGGCCTTATTTAGGGATCAATTAAAAGATTTGATTGCCCTATGTTGGCGAGATGCGAATCGCAAACAAGAAGGCTTTAACCGCTGTCTTAATCAAAGTAGCTCCTACGCCGGTGCCATTGGCCTTCCACAATTTATGCCGGGCAGTATCTTGCAATTTGCTAAGGATGGCGATAACAACGGAATTATTGATTTGCGTAAAAGTAATAGAGATGCAATCTTTAGCGTAGCCAACTTTCTTAAAGTACATGGTTGGCAGGCTGG